>Ga0208297_1000082_pt1 | contig 266182 bp, 269 predicted proteins | sample LMS_cellobiose_e_FD_187367 | JGI IMG/M metagenome (GOLD analysis project Ga0208297, IMG submission 187367) | Rumen-fistulated moose microbial communities from Alaska, USA - LMS_cellobiose_enrichment (SPAdes) (version 2) | ecosystem: Host-associated > Mammals > Digestive system > Stomach >...
CGCCGGCAAGGGCACCCGTCTCCACAGCGAGCGGGAGCAGCTGCCCAAGGTCATGCGTCTCGCGGGCGGGCGGCCCCTGCTGGCCCACGTGCTGGACGCGCTGCCCGTGCGCGACCCCGCGCGCGTCGCCATCGTGGTGGGGTACCGGAAGGAAACGGTCATGGCGGCCTTCCCCGCTTACCGCTTCGCGGAGCAGCGGGAGCAGAAGGGCACCGGCCACGCCGTCATGGCGGCCGAGGCCTTCATCCGCGCCGCGGCGGGGCCGCTGCTGGTCGCCTCCGGCGATATGCCGCTGGTATCCCGCGCGACCTATGAGGCGCTGGCGGCGCAGCACACGGCCGAAGGCAACGACTGCACCATCCTCGTGGGGAGCCTGCCGGACGGCGGCGCTTACGGCCGTATCCTGCGGGACGAGACAGGGCGCTTCCGCTGTATCCGGGAGGCGAAGGACTGCACCGACGCGGAACGGCAGGTGACGGAGGTCAACTCCGGCATTTACGTGTTCGATCCCGCGAAGCTGCTGGCCGCGCTGCCCCAGCTGACGACCCGAAACGCCCAGGGCGAATATTATCTGACGGACGTGCCCGCGCTCCTGCTGGAAAGCGGCGGCCGCGTCGGTCTTTGCGTGCGGGAGATGGGCAAGGAGATCAACGGCGTCAACACGCCGGAGGATCTTGCGCTGGTGGAGAGCCTGCTGTGACGCCGCAAGGCGGAAAGGAGCCTGCCATGAACAAGAGAAAGGCCGTGCCGGCCCTGCTGCTGGCCGCGGCGCTGCTGGCGTCGCTGGCGGCCTGCGCCGCCGCGCCCGCCCCTGTGCAGGAGCAACCCGCGCCGCAGACGGAGACGCAGCCCGCGCCGGAAGCGGAAACGCAGCCTGCGCCGCAGACGGAGACAGCGCCGGAGAGCGCGGACGAGGGCCCCCGTCCGGAGCAGCTGGAGCTCATGACGCTGGACAGCTTCACGCCGGACGAGGAGGACGGTCTTCTGCGCTGTACGCGGCTCATGCTGACGCCCGCGTGGGAGCAGCGCTTTCCCGCGCTGGGGGAGAAGCTGTTCCTGCTGGCCATGTTCTCCCCGGCGAACAGCGTCACCGTGGCCGTCCGGGCGGACACCAACGTGGTGAGCCTCGTGCGGTACACGCTGCCCGCCGCGAACGCGCCGGAGGCGGACGGCACCGTTGAGACTTTCAACTATGAAACGCTGACCGGACGGGAGCTGACGGCGGCCGACCTGCTGCCCGCCGGCGCGCTTGACGCGTTCCTGCGGGAGAGCCAGGCGCTGGCGGCCGCGGCGGAGAGCGCGGAGAGCGTGACGCCGGCCATCGCCGTCGGATACGAGGGGCTCACGCTCTTCTATGCGCCGGGGACGCTCGCTCCCGCGGAGCAGGGCTTCCTCCAGCTCCAGCGGCGGTATGACGAGGGCTTCGGCGCCCCGCCGCTGCTGACGGAGCGGCCCGCGGCCTATGTGTCCGGCCGGATCGATATGATGGACGTTTTCCTCGACACGGACGGCGACGGCGCCGCGGAACAGCTCTCCTTCCCCGTGAAGGACGGCGCGCCCGCGTCCCTTTACTATCTGGCGCACGACGCAGACGGCGACCGCATGGTGGAATTTTATTACGAGGGTGACCTCACCACGTTCGAAGGCCGTCTGCAGCAGCGCACCTACGGTTTCGACGGCGGCTGCCATACGGCGGACGCGCCCCCCGTCCGGCTGGAGGCGGCGGACCCGACGGATTACAGCAACCTGATCTTCGGGCCGACCTATCTGTTCCCCATGCTGGCGGACGCCGCCCGCTACCCCGCGCCGTGAACACCGCCTGTATAACCTATATAAAAAGAGCCGCGCTGCGGAGCGCGGCTCTTTTCTGCAAATTTTTCCCGAAAACACTTGACAACGGACAGCAATGTGATATCATAATGATATCACACAATATCACGGAGGTGCGTTATGGAAAACAATTACACAGAGCGGGAGCTGCACGCCCCCAACGGTATGCTGGCGCTGATCGTCTGCGTCGCGCTCTACGTGCTGGCGATCCTGATCACGATCACGTTCCCTCATATCCTTCTTTTCATCCTCGCCATCCTGTGGCTCTGCGTCGGCTGGATCCCCCTGCTGGGCCTGAAGGTGCTGAAGCCGCAGGAGGCCCTGGTGCTGACGCTCTTCGGCAAATACATCGGCACGCTGAAAAAGGCCGGCTTCTACATGGTGAACCCCTTCTGCTCCGCGGTGAACCCCGCCGCCAAGACGAAGCTGAACCAGTCCGGCGACGTGGACACCGGCGCCAAGAGCCTCCTGGTGAATCCCCAGGCCGCCCAGGCGGAGGCTATGGCCAGCAAGAAGATCTCCCTGAAGATCATGACGCTGAACAACAGCCGCCAGAAGATCAACGACTGTCTCGGCAACCCGATCGAGATCGGCATCGCCGTCATGTGGAAGGTCGTGGACACCGCGAAGGCGGTCTTCAACGTGGACAACTACAAGGAGTATCTCTCCCTCCAGTGCGACGCGGCGCTGCGCAACATCGTGCGTATCTATCCCTACGACGTGGCGCCCGGCGTGGACACCACCGGCGACGGCGTGGCCGACGAGGGAAGCCTCCGCGGCTCCAGCGAGGTCGTGGCCGAGCGTATCAAGGAGGAGATCCAGTCCAAGGTGGCCGACGCCGGTCTGGAGATCCTGGAGGCGCGGATCACCTATCTCGCCTACGCGCCGGAGATCGCGGCCGTCATGCTGCAGCGGCAGCAGGCCTCCGCCATCATCGACGCGCGGAAGATGATCGTCGACGGCGCGGTGGGCATGGTGGAGATGGCTCTCGACCGTCTCAACGAGAACAACGTGGTCGTCCTGGACGACGAGCGGAAGGCCGCCATGGTCTCCAACCTGCTGGTGGTGCTCTGCGGCAACAAGGACGCCCAGCCCGTCGTGAACTCCGGCACGATCTATTAAGGTAGCGCCATGGGACCCGATGAAAAAGAAGCGAGGCTCCGCGAGCGACTCGAGCGGCTCGACGCGCTGGAAAAGGAAGTCCTCCGGCGCGAGCGGGAGCTGAAAGAAAAGGAGGGCGAACGGAAGCAGGTGCTGCTGCGGCTGGCCCCCACGCTCTGGCGGGACATCGCCGCCTGGGCGGAGGAGGACTTCCGCTCCGTGAACGGCCAGATCGAATACCTGCTCACCGAATGCGTCAAAAAACATAAGGCCCGGTAAAGAAAAGCGTCCCGCCGAGGATCGGCGGGACGCTTTTATCCTGTTTTACTCCTGCGTATAGCTCCCCAGAAAGCGCGTCAGCTTCCGCACCGCGCTGTGGAGCGTCTCCATGTCCGGCAGATAGACGATCCGGATGTGGTCGGGCTCCGCCCAGTTGAAGCCCGTCCCCGCCGTGACGAGGATCTTCTCCTGCCGCAGCAGGTCCAGCGCGAACTGCTCGTCGCTCCTGATCCCGAACTTCTTCACGTCCAGCTTCGGGAAGATGTAGAAGGCGGCCTTCGGCTTCATGACGGACACGCCCGGGATATCCCGCAGCGCGTTGTAGATATACTCCCGCTGCTCGTAAATGCGTCCGCCGGGGCGCAGGTATTCGTCCACGGACTGGTAGCCGCCCAGCGACGTCTGGATGATGCTCTGCGCGGGCACGTTGGAGCAGAGCCGCATTTTCGCCAGCAGGTTCACGCCCTCGATGTACCCCTTCGCCCGGCTCTTGTCGCCGGCGAAGCAGACCCAGCCGCAGCGGAAGCCCGCCACCCGATGGGACTTCGACAGCCCGTTGAAGCAGAGCGTCAGCAGGTCCGGCGCCAGCGACGCCAGCGCCACATGCTCTGCCCCGTCCATCACCAGCCGGTCGTAGATCTCGTCCGCGAACAGGATGAGGTCGCGCTCCCGCGCGATGGCCACGATCTGCTCCAGCAGCTCCCGCGGGTAGAGCGCGCCCGTGGGGTTGTTGGGGTTGATGACCACGATCCCCTTCGTCCTGTCCGTCACCTTCGCGCGCATGTCCTCGATATCCGGCAGCCAGTCAGACTTCTCGTCGCAGAGGTAGTGCACCGCCTTGCCGCCGGCCAGCGTGATGGCCGCCGTCCACAGCGGATAGTCCGGCGACGGCACGAGGATCTCGTCCCCGCTGTCCAGCAGGCCCTGCATGGAGAGCGTGATGAGCTCGCTGACACCGTTGCCCGTCAGGATATCGTCGATCCCCACGTTGGGGATATGCTTCAGTTGGCAGTACTGCATGATGGCCTTCCGCGCGGAAAAGAGGCCGCGGGAGTCGGAATACCCCTCGCAGGAGCGCAGGTTGTAGATAAGATCGAGGATGATCTCGTCCGGCGCGGCGAAGCCGAAGGGCGCCGGGTTGCCGATGTTCAGCTTCAGAATCTTCGCGCCCTGCGCCTCCATCAGCGTGGCCTCGTCCATGACGGGGCCGCGGATATCGTAGCAGACGTTGTCCAGCTTTTTGGATTGTTCATACAGCTTTTCCATAAAAACCTCCCTGTAAAAAGATCCGCCCCGGACCCAAAGGTCCAGGGCGGATAAACTATCCGTGTTACCACCTGGCTTCGGACGGAGATCCGTCCGCGCTCATCCCGGTACTGTCATACCGGCGTCCCTGTAACGGGAGGCACCCGTCAGAGCTTCCTTGCGTTCTGCCCTGCCGCTCCGGGACGGCCTTGTTCCGACGGAGCAGAGGCTCGCACCGGCCGCCTCTTCTCTTTGCCTCCGTTTCGGGACATTCTTTCCCTTCACTGCGTTTCGTATTCGATCGCGTTACATGTTAGCACAGACGCGCGCGTCTGTCAAGCGGGGCCGCAGTTTTGTTTCAGGGAAAAGTTTTCACTTGTTGTTGATGGCATCCACGATACGGTCGGTCTGCTGGCGTGCATTCGTGTCGTTCAGCCTGCCGGCAATAATGGAATTGATAAGCTCCTCTGCTTGAACAGCCTTTGCTTTTTCAAAGACAAAGAAATCAAAAACCCTTGTTTGACCGGATGTCAAATTAATTTGCAAATCAATCTCAAAGCCGTTGAGAATCGTGTTAGCCGCAATAATCCCAAATATCACAAAAGCAACTATGCCGCCTTCCTGTCCAAGCATGGCCAATGCCGTTATCGCAAGAATGGCTCCGATAATGAGTTTTCCAATTTTTACTTTCATATTGCTTGTGATATTAGCAGAACCACAGCGTATAAGTATATCGCGGCAGGGAGTGGTGTGCTCCCTGCCTTATGTTATTTAATTGGCTCAAACGATGCTACGCCCAAACTGATATCTATTGCGGCTCCTGTATGGTTTAATGACAGGTTATTATATGTTTCATTCTGCTTCAATGATAAAAAGCTCTTGTTTCTGGTGGATATCTGAATGCCAAACTGATTACCACCAATAGCAGTAACGTTGTATTTCCCCTCAGGAATATCTATTCCTTCAAAGAAATACCCTGGTCCAAGTATATAAGTGCCATCTGCCTGTAAATAGTTGTCATTTGGAAGAGAAGTGATTTTAGTAAATCGCATTGTTGCTAATGAGATTTCAAATGTATCTCCCGCAGAAAGAATACAGGTATATGGCATTTGTGGGTCAATTGAAACAAAGGCATCGATGAATTTAGCACTATTCGTTGCGGTGATTTGTCCTCCAAATTGATTTCCTTCGACCCACTCAACCACATATCTGCCAGCAGGAATATCTGGCCCACATTCATATGCGCCCTGTCCCAACTCATATGTTGTTCCCAAAGCAATATCAGGGTTTATTTCTTCCAAAACAGCTTCCTGCTTAGGTGCTTCGGCAGCAACGGGCGTCTCTTGAACTGTGGGCTTAGCCGTTGTAGCAATTTGATTATTCAGATTGCTTGCTGCTTCCTCGGGTGTTTTCGGTGAGGATTTTGAGGCGCCTCCAATAATCGCACCAATCAGTATTACTGTTACAACCCAGAACCAAACCCTTTTGTATATAGGTTTCTTTTTTATGGTTACGACGACTTCTTTCTCTTGTTGCGTTGGAGTCGCAGTTTGATTTGCCGCGGCCCCGCAATTAGGGCAAAACTTGGCATTTCCCATATCATTCCCACAATTTGGACAGAACATTTTTTCTCCTCTCCCATCTATAATAGAATAAAAAAGCGCGCAGCCGAAGCCGCGCGCGAAAAACGCAGAGCTCCGATTGCTGCTACACAAAACCTTCTATCCGCAAAGACGAGAAGTGGAGATGCGTTTTTACCAAGAGGTAAAAACTCACCTTTGCGGATAATAGTATGTGGTTTTGTGTAGCAGGATTCTCTCTTTTTGACTGTTTATCTGTTTGTTCGATCGTCAAGCATAATAATACTTTAGTATTTTTGGTTTGTCAACGATTTTGTCAATAATAACAATATAATTGTATTGTTATTATTGGGGGGGATTGATATGCTCAGTCAACGAATTCACGAGTTGAGGTTATCTCGTAAAATGAGCCAAGTTGAATTGGCGAGAGCCCTTGGTGTTTCCAAGCAAAGTATATCTAACTGGGAAAACGACAATATTCAGCCCTCTATTGACATGCTCATTAAACTTTCAAAAATCTTTTCCGTTTCCACAGACTATCTTTTGGGGTTTTCCTCAAAAGAATACCTTGATGTCAGCGAATTGCCGCCTGACGTCATTGCTCATATTCGTCAATTGATCGATGATTACCGCACGTTGTCATAAACGCCGAAAGTCATAAAAAAGATGGTACTGCCTGGCTATTTCCCAAGCAGTACCATCTTTTTAGTTGTCAATCGCAAATCATTTGAAATCGTGCGCGGCCTGCAGGACCATTTCCTTGACCTTCATGAGCCGCACCTTCGTGGAGCGGTCGTCCTCCTCCAGCTTGCTGGAGATGATTTTGATGTTGGTCTGCATCTCCGGGATCATGACGTACTCCAGCGCGTTGACGCGGCGGCGCGTGCGTTCGATCTCCTCCGCGAGGAGCTGGACGGTTTTTTCCGCCTGCGCCAGCGCCAGCATGTCCCGGAACACGCGGGAGAGCTCCTCCAGCGCGTCGTCCAGCTCGCCCGAGGTCTGCGCGAAGCCGTAGGGATAGATGTCCGCCGGATCGTCGTTCGTCGTGTGGAAATCGTATTCCGGCACGTTCACGGACATGATGTTGCGATACGTGAGGCCGAGCTCCACCGTCTGCTTCGGGTAGAGCAGCGCCTGCTGCAGCATCTCCGGCGACATGACCGCGTTGGCCACGGAGAGGGCGGCATTGGCCCGCACGAGGCCTTCCTCCACCTTCACGCGCAGCTCCTTGTCGCGGCGCACCACGTCGAGGAACTGGCGCATGAGCTCGTCGCGTTTGTCTTTTAACAGTCTGTGCCCGCGCACGGCGGTGCGGAGCCGGCCTTTCAGCCGGGTCAGCTCCATGCGTGTAGCGGATATGGTCTTGGTGGCCATTCGATCACCTCAATCTCGGACGGTCAGTCCTTTTCGGGATAATATTTTTCGATGAATTCCGGCTTGATACGCTTCAGCTCGCTCTTCGGCAGGATGGAGAGCAGCTCCCACCCGAGATCCAGCGTTTCGATGATGGAGCGGTTCTCCTCATACCCCTGGGAGACGTAGCGTTTTTCGAATTCGTCCGCGAATTTCGCGTAGAGCAGGTCCATCGGGGAGAGCGCACTCTCGCCCAGGATGGTGGCCAGCTCCTTCGCGTCCTTGCCGGCGGAATAGGCGGCGAACAGCTGGTTCATGGTGCCGGAATGGTCCTCCCTCGTCTTGCCGGCGCCGGTGCCCTTGTCCTTCAGACGGGACAGGGACGGCAGCACGTCCACCGGAGGCATGACGCCCTTGCGGTAGAGGTCGCGGGACAGGATGATCTGCCCCTCCGTGATGTAGCCGGTCAGGTCGGGGATGGGGTGGGTCTTGTCGTCCTCGGGCATGGTCAGGATGGGGATCATCGTGATGGAGCCCGCCTTGCCGAGCCGGCGGCCCGCCCGCTCGTACATGGTGGCAAGGTCCGTGTAAAGATAGCCGGGATAGCCGCGCCGGCCGGGCACTTCCTTCTTCGCGGCGGACACCTCGCGCAGCGCCTCGGCGTAGTTCGTGATGTCGGTCATGATGACGAGGACGTGCATATCCTTCTCGAACGCGAGATATTCCGCGGCGGTCAGCGCCATGCGCGGCGTGGAGATACGCTCGACCGCGGGGTCGTTCGCCAGGTTGGAGAAGACGACCGTCCTGTCGATGGCGCCGGTGCGGCGGAACTCGCGGATGAAGTACTCCGACTCCTCGAACGTGATACCGATGGCGGCAAACACGACGGCGAAGTTGGACTCCGTGCCCAAGACGCGGGCCTGGCGGGCGATCTGCGCCGCGAGCTGCGCGTGGGGCAGGCCGGAGCCGGAGAAGATGGGCAGCTTCTGGCCGCGGACCAGCGTGTTCAGCCCGTCGATGGTGGAAACGCCGGTCTGGATGAACTCGTTGGGGTAGTCGCGCGCGGCCGGGTTCATGGGCAGGCCGTTGATATCCCGGTGGTAGTCCGCCAGGATCTCGGGGCCGCCGTCGATGGGATGGCCCATGCCGTTGAAAACGCGGCCCAGCATATCCTCGGACACGGCCAGCTCCAGCGGGTGGCCCAGGAAGCGGATCTTGGAATCCGCCAGGTTGATACCGGCGGAGTTTTCGAACAGCTGGACGACGGCGACGTCGCCGTTGACCTCCAGCACCTTGCAGTGCCGGACGTCGCCGTTGGGGAGCTCCAGCTCCGCCAGCTCGTCGAAGGTGACGCCCTCGACGCCGCGGACCATCATCAGCGGTCCGGAAATCTCATGGATCGTGCGATATTCTTTGATCATCAGTCGTCGACCTCCTTCGCGGCAGTCTCGATCTGCGCCGCCATCTCAGCTTCGAGGGCTGCGTAGACGGGCTCGTATTCCTTGTCGTCCACGGTCTTCGCGCGGCCGATCTTTTCCCGTACGGGGATGGCGAACAGCTTCTGCACGTCGGCGCCCTTTTCCAGCGCTTCGGCGCAGAGGTCGTTGTATTTGAGTATCATGCCCATCAGCGCGCCCTGCCGCCGGAAGGAGGAGTACTGGTCGCCCTCCATAAAGGCGTTCTGCTGCAGGAAGTCCTCGCGGATCATCTTGGCCGTCTCCAACGTCAGCTGGTCGCGGGAGGAAAGCGCGTCCTTACCGACGAGCTTCACGATCTCCTGCAGCTCCGTTTCGGACTGGAGGATGGCCATGGCGCGGGAGCGGTTCTCCATAAAGCTCTTGCCGAGATTCTCGTCGCACCAGACCTTGAGCGTGTCGAGATAGAGCGAATAGCTGGTGAGCCAGTTGATGGCCGGGAAGTGGCGGGCGTAGGCCAGCGCCGCGTCCAGCGCCCAGAAGACCTTGACGATACGCATGGTGGCCTGGGACACCGGCTCGGAGATGTCGCCGCCCGGCGGCGACACGGCGCCGATGGCCGTCAGCGATCCGGTCCGCTCCCCGCCGAGGCAGGTGACGCAGCCGGCGCGCTCGTAGAACTGGGCGATACGGCTCGCGAGGTAGGCAGGGTAGCCCTCCTCGCCGGGCATCTCCTCGAGACGGCCGGACATTTCGCGTAAAGCCTCCGCCCAGCGGGAGGTGGAGTCGGCGATGACCGCCACGTCGTAGCCCATGTCGCGGAAGTATTCCGCGATCGTGATACCCGTGTAGATGGAGGCTTCGCGGGCCGCCACGGGCATATCGGAGGTGTTCGCGATGAGCACCGTGCGCTTCATGAGAGGCTCGCCGTTGCGCGGGTCGGTGAGCTCGGGGAATTCCATCAGGACGTCCGTCATCTCGTTGCCGCGCTCGCCGCAGCCGATGTAGATGACGATGTCCACGTCCGCCCACTTGGCCAGCTGGTGCTGGACCACGGTCTTGCCGGAGCCGAACGGGCCGGGGACCGCGGCCGTGCCGCCCTTGGCCAGGGGGAAGAGCGTGTCGATGATACGCTGGCCGGTCAGCAGCGGGCGCTCCGGCGTGGCCTTGGCCACGTAGGGCCGCGCCACGCGGACGGGCCACTTCTGCATGAGCGTGAGCTCGCGCCGCTCGCCCTTGTCCGTCTTCAGCACGCAGACGGTCTCGGTGACGGTGAAGCTGCCCTCGCGGATCTCCTCCACGACGCCGGCCTCCAGCGGCGGCACCATGATCTTATGCAGCACGGCGGCCGTTTCCTGCACGGTGCCGAGGATGCTGCCGCCCTGCACCCGGTCGCCCACCTTGACGGCGGGGACGAAGTCCCATTTCCGCTCGCGGTTCAGCGCCGGCACGTCGACGCCGCGGCCGATCGTCTCGCCGGTCAGGGCGCGGATCTCCGTCAGCGGGCGCTGGATACCGTCGTATATGTTCTCGAGCAGGCCGGGCCCCAGCTCCACGGAGAGCGGCATACCGGTGGTCTCCACCTCCGCGCCGGGACCGAGACCGGACGTCTCCTCATAGACCTGGATGGAGGCCTGATCGCCGGTCATGTTCAGTATCTCGCCCATGAGCCGCTGTTTGCCCACGCGGACGACGTCCGCCATGTTGGCGTCGGTCATGCCGTCGGCCACGACAAGCGGGCCCGAGACCTTGATGATTTTTCCTCTCATGTTGTTCTTCCTTTCTGGTGGGTAAGCCCCGAAAGTTTATAGGATGTTCGCGCCCACGGCGCGCTCCACGGCGTCGTTCAGCGCGTTCAGGCCGAGGCCCCTGGAGCCTTCCGCTCCGGGGATGAGTATCACGGCGGGCGTAGGCGTGTCCTTGAACTTCGCGATCTCCTGCTCCAGCGCCGCGTAATACGTCTCGGTGATGTAGATAATGGCGTATGCGTCAGTGTCCCTCGTCAGGGCGCGGAAACGCGCGTAGGCCTCCTCGCTGTCCTCCACGGGGAACACGTCGAGCCCCAGGGCGGAAAACCCGATCACGCTGTCCTTTTCCCCCAAAACGGCTATCTTATACAAGGGAACACCTCCTTTTCATCATGGTGACTGTCAAACGGCAAGCTCCCGCAGCCGTTCCCGTATCGTGTCCGGCTCGATCCCGGCGATACGGCCCGTGGCCACGGTGCGCACGGCCGCGATCTCGCTCTCCACGGCGAAGAGGTACCCCACGGGCACTTCCTCCCCGAAGCTCTTGGTCTGCGCGCCGGCCATATACCGCACGACGGCGTTGTCGCACTCTCGCTCGAAAGCGGTGAGGCTCCGGCCGGCGGCAGTCTCGTCGCCCAGGCGGGCGGCGTCGTGCAGCTCGTTCACGAACAGCGGCGCGAAGGGCTCTCCCGCGGACGCGGCGGCGATCAGCTCGTCCGCGCCGACGGAGCCCCCGTCGATGAGCGCCTGCCGCAGCAGGCTCGCGTTCTTGCCCATGCGCAGCACGCGCACGGCACTGCGCAGGTTGGCCGCGTCCACGTTGAGACGCACATACCCCGCGAGGAACGCGCTGTGGACTTTATCGGCCTCGGCCTTCATCTCCGCGAAATACGCCTTGTCCAGGATGAAGTCCGCGAGCTGCGGATCGCCCGTCGCGGCCAGCGTGTCCCGCGCTTCCGCCATGGCGGCGGCGAGGACAGCGGAGATCTCCTCCCCCTCTTCGCCCTTCAGCGCGGCGGCCACGTCCTCCGGAGCGAAACGGCCCGCCGGAGACAGGATCGCTGCCGCGTCCGTGCCGGCGCCCGCCGCCTTCACGAGGGCCTTGGCATTGTGGTAGTCGTATTTCACGCGGAAAACGTCCGTGATCTCGGGCGCGGGCGCCAGCGACGCCAGCTCGCTCATCGCCGCGTTGCGGCGCTCCGCCAGCCGGATCTCCAGTTCCCGCACACCCACGCCGGTCATGTCGCCGTAGCCGCATTCCTCCAGCAGGCGCAGCGCCTCCGCCGCGGTGGGCGCCTCGATCATGCGCTCCAGCCGTTCGCGGCTGACGAGCTTCGCCTCGCCGGCGCGGAGGTACGCGGAAATGAACGCGTATTCCGTATCTTTTATCTTCTTTGACAAGTGTTCGTCCCCCTTGTCGGATGGTGCTTATGCGAACAGCGCCTTCGCCACGGCGGAGGAGAGAGAGCCGCGCAGCCCGCTCACCAAAAGCTCAAAGCTGCAGTTCATCTCGATCTTGCCGTCCGCCAGGATGACGCCGCCGCGGATATCGCGGGTCTCGTCGGAAAGGGCGAGCTCCGCCGTCCTGCCCCGCTCGCGGAGCAGCTCGTTCGCCTTGCCGCACACGGCGGCGCCGTACTTTTCACGGTCGGCGGGAGAAAAGATGAGCTTCTCCCTGCCGGAGGCGGAGGCGTCCGCCGCGAGGCGCGCGCAGAGCGCGACGACCGCGTCGCCGTCCAGCGCGGCCAGTTTATCCACGGCCCTGTCGAACGTCTCGCCGATGAGCAGCTGTTTTTCCGCCAGCAGCTCCTTCCTCGCGTCGAGCTTCGCCGCGCCGCAGAGCCGCTCATAACGGGTGTCGGCGGCGGCTTTGCCCTCCGCGGCGAGCTTTTGGTACGCCGCGTCGGCACGGGCCGCGTAATCCGCGTCGATACCGGCGCAGGCTTCGTCGGCGGCCGCCTTCAGGGCGGCGGCCTCCGCCGCGGCGTCGGCGTCGATACGCGCGATGATTTTTTCAATACCGTTCATGAAGATCCACCTTTACGGTTTATTGTAACGGAAGGCTCAGCGGATGTTGAGGATCATCAGCATGGAAGCCAGCAGCGCCAGGATGGCGTAGAACTCCACGGTGATGCAGAGGACCATGCCCTTGGACCAGTCGTCCGGCTTCTTGGCAAGGATGTTGATGGAGGCGGCGGCGACGCGGCCCTGCGCGATGGCGGAGAAAAGGCCGCCCAGCGCCATGGGCAGACAGGCCACGAAGTAACGGAGGCCCTCCGTCACGGTGAGGCTCGCGATGGTGCCGTTCAAAAGGCCCATGTTGTAGGACGCGAAGAACCACACGACCAGACCGTACAGGCCCTGGGTGCCGGGGATGACCTGCAGGATCATGACCTTACCGAACTTGCCGGGGTCGGAGCAGAGCAGGCCCGCGCCGGCTTCGCCGGCCATGCCGGTGCCCTTGGCGGAACCGATACCGGAGAGCGCCGCGGCCAGACCCGCGCCGAGAAGACCCAGCGCCATGCCGCCGAAAGATTCAATAAAACTCATTGTTGTTTCCTCCTTAATTGTTGACTGTATCTACATTAAAGTGTTTCGGATTCGTCTGCAGGGGCGTGAACGGCCGTCCGCCGTCCTTATAGAATTTGCCGAAGAACTCGAGGCACTGGAGCCTCAGGTCGTGCACGTAACACCCCAGCAGGTTGAGCCCGAAGTTGAGCATGTTGCCCACCAGGGAGATGATAAGGAAAACGATCAGGTTGCCGGGGATGGCGCCGATGGTGTTGAACACCTGCGCGATGACGCTGCCCGCCAGCATGAGGGCCATGATACGGGAGTAGGACAGCAGGTCGCCGAAGAACCCCGTCACGTGGTTGTAGAGCGAGCCGAAGATGCCCGTGACCTTGCCCATGCCCTCGCCCGTGATCAGCGGGCCGACGACCACCATGGCGATGCCGATATAGAGCACCAGCTTCGTCTTGCCCAGCACCATCAGCGCGATGCCGGCGAAAACGACCCACCAGGTGACCTCCTCGAAAAGCGCGTCCAGGTACTCGCCGCGCTTCAGCTTCTCCACGAAGCTGATGGCCATGCCCGTCACGATGTGGATGAAACCCAGGGCCACGGAGCCCAGCAGGATCATGACCGTGTCGTCCAGCGGCGTGAAAAGGGCGGGCAGCCCCTGCCACGTCGTCGCGGGATCCAGGATCTTCGCGATCTGCAGCGGCGCGTCGCCGAAGCAGCCGCCGGTGATGGCTCCGAAGATCGTGGTGCTGATCCCGCAGTAGAGCAGCAGCTCGCAGAAGTTGCGGGTGCCGCCCGTCGGCTTCATCTTCGCCAGCGCCAGGATGGCGCCCGCGAGCATCAAAATGCCGTAGCCCATATCGGCCAGCATGAGGCCGTAGAACACGATGAAGAACGGCGCCATCAGCGGGTTCGGGTCCACCCCGTCGTAAGCCGGGAGGGAATACATCTCCGTCACCATGGAGAGCCCGCGGGTCAGGATGTTGTTCTTCAGCTTCACCGGCGTGTCGGGATAGTCCTCCGCGGCCGGATCCTCCGTCTCCCAGGCGCAGGTGTACCGGTCCAGCAGACCGGCGAGGCCGGCCTCCTTTTCCGCCGGCACCCAGCCCCGCAGGGCGAAGACGCTGTCCGCGGTATAGAGCTTTTCCTCCGCCTCGTCCCGCTGGATGTCCAGCGTCATCCGGTCGGCGGCCAGCTGCAGTTTTTCCCGTTTGTCCGCCTGGTCAAAGATCGCGTCCGTATCCGCGGCAAGGCGCTCATCCAGCGCGGCCGCGGAAGCGTCCAGCGCCTCGATGTTCGCCGCCGCCGTCCCCGTCCTGTCCGGGAACGCGACGCGGCTGAAGCTGTATTCCCGCAGGGCGGCCAGCACCGCTTCCGTCGCCTGCTTGTGGCACACGAGGACGACGTACTGCGCGCTTTTGTCCGCGCTGACGAGCCTGAGCCAGCTCATCTCGTCCGCGGCGGCCGCCGCGGCCTCCGCTTCGCCGAAGGGCGTCGCGGCCGGCATGGCGCCGAGAAGCACGTCCGTCGTGTCCGTGCCGGATACCTCCAGCGGCAGATCCAGCGTCTGCCAGGGCTCCAGCGCCGCCCGCTCCGTCTGGAGCCGGCCGAGCTCGCCCTTCGCGGCGTTGATGTCCGCGCTCAGCGCGTTGATCCGGTCCGCCGTCTTCCGGGCTTCCGCCAGCGTCTTGTCATCGAAAAGGCGCGCGCTGGTCACGTCCGGCTTCGGCGCGAGCAGCTTGCCCTTCGCCGGGGCGCAGGCGTTCAGCGTCGCCAGGGCGGCGGTCAGCTGCGCCGCCGCGGTCCTGTGCTCCGTCAGGGCGGAGGAACAGCGGCGGAACCGCTCCGCCGTATCCGCGGCGGACAAGTCCCCGCCGGCGTCCGCTATCTCTACGCAGCCGGCCAGCTGCAGGTCCTTCAGGAGCGCGTCTTTCTCCTCCGCCAGGCCCAGCAGCCGCAGCTTTTTCATTTTAACGATAGCCATTAGCCTTCAACTACCTTTTTCACGATGATCTCCGCGGCCGCGTCCATGCGTCCTGCGGCCTCGGCCCGCAGAGCCTTTTTTTCTTCAGCCGTGTCGCTCGCGAGCTTTTCGGTAAAAGCGGCGGCTCGTTCCTCCGCCGCGCGGAGCAGTTCTCTCGCCTCGTCCTCCGCCCGGCGCGTCCCGGCCGCGACGGCTTCCCGTCCGGCGGTCTCCGCAGCGGCCTGCGCCTCCCGTCCGGCGGTCTCCGCGTCCGCTTTCAGCCTCGCGGCCTTTTCCTCCGCGGCACGCACGGCGGCGATCTCTTCAAATGGCAATAGTCTCACACCTCCGTTCAAAGGGTATCTTCGTAGCTGGGATTATTTCAGTTATTTTATCATATATAAAAACCGCCGTCAACGCTCCCGGACCGGGATGGAAGCGAAAAAACAACTTTTTCCTCCGATCTCACGCGGCGCGGCGGCCGTAAAAAATGCCCTCCGGCCGGAGCCGGAGGGCGTTTGTTTATCGTTTTTTCTCCCGCCATCGCTCGTACAGCACCAGGAACAGCGCATAGAGCAAAAGCGACGCCAGCAGGATCCCGGTCAGGTAATAGGACGCGTTGTACAGCGTCCCCGCCCGCACGGCGAGGATGAGCGCCGTGCCCGCGGTGAACGCCGCGGGCAGAGCCGCGGCCATCAGCACCCGGTCCGCCCAGCGCTTCCCGCGGCAGCAGAAATACGCGATCCCGCCGCCCAGGGTGAGCGCCGCGCCGAGGAGGAGCCAGTAGTTGTACACCAGCCGCGGCAGCGTCTTCACGCCGCCCGGCCCGTCCGTCCCCTCACGGATATAGAGCAGCTGGTCGGCGCCGCCGGCGGGATAGTAATAGACCCGGTCGATCTCTTCCCCCCGGTCCAGCAGGATGATCTGCTCGCTCCGCTGCCGCCAAAGGCGGCTCCACAGCGTTTCGTAACAGCTCAGGAAGCAGTAGACGCCGCCCGTGTCCGGATCGGTGACGCGGTCTGCGTCCCAGCCCGCGGTCCGCTCGTCCAGCACGGCGATGAGCCGGCCGTCCGCCAGCGTCTCCACCGCCGCCGCGTTCTCCAGATAGAGCGGGCTCATCAGATGGACGACGAGCAGCGTCAGCACGAGCAGGCCCAGCAGAAAGCCCACGGCAAGGTCTATCGCCTTGCGCCGACGCGCGAATTCCCGCCCCAGCGAAAGGCCGCCCGCCGCGGCCTCCTCCACGTCATGCGCGGAGGGCGGCGCGCAGAAGCGCTCGCCGCGCAGCAGCTCCGCCGTGCTGACGTCCAGCGCCTGCGCGATGGCTTCCAGACTGTTGATATCCGGACAGCCGCGCCCCGTTTCCCAGCGGGACACCGCCTTGTCCGATACGTGGAGCCGTTCCGCCAGCTCCCGCTGGGTGAGCCCCTGTTCCTTTCTTCGTTCCGCGATGAGGCTGCCTGTTCTGGCTGCGTCCACGGTCATCACCTCCGCGCTTACAGTATACCACACCGGTGCAAAAGTCACCCTATGCTTCGTAGAGAGCGGGAAAAACCGTTCTTTCCTTGCAGTCCGGACGGGAATGTTGTATAGTGGGTATAGTTTTTTCCGGGAACGACAAACAACAACGAGAGGGGTCATCTTCACCATGGCCGACAAAGTCATCAAATTCCCCAAAGGCAAAAACACCCGCCGCGTGCGCTCCATCGATCCTTATATGGCGTTCACGCCGTTCGTCATGCGCCAGCGGGTCGATTCCACCAACTTTTTCAGCGACGAGCTGGACACGGAGGCGGCGGACCGGTATCTCCATAAAAAAAGAGCGGAGGGGCTCCGCGGCGTCGGGATGCTCCACCTTTTCATCGCGGCCTACGTCCGCACCATGAGCCAGTATCCGGCGCTGAACCGCTGTATCATCGGCCAGCGCGTCTATACGCGTAAGGACGTCGAATACGTCATGTCCGTCAAGAAGGAGCTAACGTCGGAGGGGCTGGAGACCTCCATCAAGGTCAAGTTCGACGTGCGCGACACGCTGGAGGACGTTTACAACAAGCTGAACGCCGCCGTGGACGCCGCGAAAAACGACGCCGGCGGCACCTCCACCGACAAGGTGGCGGCCCTCATGGCCCACCTGCCGCGGCCCATCTTCAACTTTGCCATCTGGGTCTTCAAGGTGCTGGACTACTTCAACGCCCTGCCCCAGTTCCTGCTGGACGCGAGCCCGTTCCACGGCTCCGTCATCATCACCGACATGGGCTCGCTGGGCCTGCCCCCGGTCTACCACCACATCTATAATTTCGGCAACCTGCCCGTGTTCATCGGCCTCGGCATGAAAAAGCGCGGGTACGAGCTGGACAAGAACGGCAACGTGCGCGAACGGCACTATTTGAAATATACGGTCGTGTCGGATGAGCGTATCTGCGACGGGTACTATTACGCGCAGGGGTTCAAGACCATGCGGAACCTGCTCAAGTTCCCGGAGCAGCTGGACTCGCCGCCTGCCGAAGTGAAGGAAGACATCTATTGAGCCCGATCAGAAAGCCGCCTGTTTCTTACCGAAACAGGCGGCTTTTTCTGTCGTCTTTCAGGTCAGCTTGCTGCGGATAACGTCCTTTTCCAGCGGGGAGAGGTCGCAGGGGCGGATCTCCGGCATGGTGAAAGCGCCGGTCTCCCCCCGCGCGTTCATGCGGACGGCAGCCCGCGCGCAGGCGGCGAGGACGGAGCCGGTGAATTGGGCATTCGAGCCGAGCTTCAGCGAGAACTCCAGCGTGTGCTTGTCGCCGAGGGCGGTGGCGCCGCCGCGGATGACGAAACCGCCGTGGGGCAGGCCGGCGTGGTCCCTGTCCATCTCCGCCTGCGTGATGAAGCGGACGGTGGTGTCGTAATCGGCGAAATACTTGGGCATGGTTTTGATCTCCCGCTCGATGCGGGCGAGGTCGGCGCCCTCCTCCGCCACGACGTAGCAGAGGCGGGTATGCTTTTCACGCGTGGTGAGCGGCGGGTTTTTGCCCGAACGCGCCAGCTCCAGCGCGGCGGGCACCGGCAGCGTATACTGGCGCGCGTCCAGCACGCCCGCGATACGGCGCACGGCGTCCGAATGGCCCTGGCTGACGCCGGGGCCCCAGAAGGTGTAATCCGCGCCCTCCGGCAAAACGGACGAGAAGACCGTCCGCGCCAGGGAGAAAAGACCGGGGTCCCAGCCGGCGGAGAGCACCGCCGTATGGCCGGAGGCCTTCGCCGCCGCGTCCGCCGCCTGACAGTGCGCCGGGATGTCGGCATGGGTGTCAAAGCTGTCCACCACGTTGAAAAGCGCGGCCATTTCCGGCGTCTGCACCGGCAGGTCCGTGGCGCTGCCGCCGCAGAGGATCACGGCGTCCAGCCTGTCCGCCCAGTCCTTCGCCGCCGTCAGCGCGAAAACGGGCGCGCCGGAGGCCGGCTTGACGGACGACGCGTCCCGCCGCGTGAACACGGCGCAGAGCTCCATATCCGGCTGCTGGCTGAGCGCCGCCTCGACGCCGCGCCCCAGGTTGCCGTAACCGGCGATACCGATTTTTATCATGTCGTTCCCCTTCCTTTACAGCAAAAGATCTGTAAAACCGTATGTGATACCCGTCACGAGGATGCCCGCGAGGATGATCCCGATAAAGATGGCCGGGATGGCCTGCCGCTTGCGGACGTTCAGAAGACCCGCGATGACGGCGCCCGTCCACGCGCCCGTGCCCGGCAGCGGGATCGCCACGAGGGCGACGAGGCCCAGCAGCTGCCAGCGGCGGATGAGCTCCTTTTTGGAGTCTGCCTTCGTCTCCATCCGGGCGACGAAGCCGCTGAGCGCCGGTATCTTCTGCTTCATCCAGCCGAAAAGCCGGCGCACGAAGACGACCACGAAGGGCACCGGCAGCATATTGCCCAAAATGCTGACGGCCATGGCCTGCCAGTGGGTGAGGCCCAGGGAAACGCCGAGAGGGATGGCCCCCCGCAGCTCCAGCACGGGCACCATGGACACCAGAAGCGTGACCAGCACGCCGTTGGCCGCCAGCTGTTCTATCCACTCGATGATGATCATGGTCTTCTCCCCTTGGGCCGCGCCTTCCGCTCGCCCTTCAGCTCGATGATCTCGTCCCGCAGGACGGCGGCGAGCTCGAACTCCATCATCTGCGCCGCCTTCTTCATCTCCTTCTCCAGGCGGGCGATGGCCTCCTCCCGCTCCCGGCGGGTCATGGCGACGCCGTTCCGCCTGACGGTCTCCGTCTCCTCCCCGGCAAGGTCCATGAGGTCGCGGACGGACTTGACGATGGTCTTCGGCGTGATACCGTGCGCTTTGTTATACGCCGTCTGCTTTTCGCGGCGGCGGTTCGTTTCGTCGATGGCCGCGCGCATGCTGGGCGTGATCCGGTCGGCATACATGATGACCTTGCCCTCCGCGTTGCGGGCGGCGCGGCCAATGGTCTGGATGAGGCTCGTCTCGCTGCGGAGGAAGCCCTCCTTGTCCGCGTCCAGGATGGCCACCAGCGACACCTCCGGCAGATCGAGCCCCTCCCGCAGGAGGTTGATGCCCACCAGCGCGTCGAACTCGTTCAGCCGCAGGTCGCGGATGATCTCCATGCGCTCCATGGTGGTGACGCTGTGGTGGAGATAGCGGACGCGGATACCGTTTTTCGCGAGATAATCCGTCAGATCCTCCGCCATCTTCACGGTGAGCGTGGTGACGAGCGTCCGCTCGTTCCGGGCGGCGCGCGCGTTGATCTCCCCGATGAGGTCGTCGATCTGCCCCTCCACGGGACGGACCTCCACCTCCGGGTCCACAAGGCCCGTGGGGCGGATGATCTGCTCCACCGTCTGGGAGGAGCGGGAGCGCTCATATTCCCCGGGCGTGGCCGACACGTAGACGACCTGGTTGATCCGTTCGGTGAACTCCTCGAACTTCAGCGGACGGTTATCGAACGCGGAGGGGAGGCGGAAGCCGTAGTCGATGAGGCTCTGCTTGCGGGCGTGGTCGCCGTTGTACATGGCGCGCACCTGGGGCAGGGTGACGTGGCTCTCGTCGATGAAGAGGATGAAGTCCTTGGGAAAATAGTCCAGCAGCGTCATGGGGGCGGAGCCGGGAGCCCGGCCCGAGATGACGCGGGAATAGTTTTCGATGCCCGTGCAGTAGCCCAGCTCCCGCAGCATCTCCACGTCGTACATGGTGCGCTGCTGGATCCGCTGAGCCTCGATGAGGCGGTCGTTGGCCTTGAACCAGGCCACGCGCTCGTCCAGCTCCCGCAGGATCTCCCCGATGGCGCGGTCCATCTTCTCCCGGGTGGTGACGTAGTGGGAGGCGGGCCAGACGGGGATGCTGTTCAGGCGGCGCCGGACGGCGCCGGTGAGGGGCTCGATCTCGCTGACGCGGTCGATCTCGTCCCCGAAGAATTCCACGCGGACGGCGCTGTCCTTCCAGTAGGCGGGCCAGATCTCCACAGTATCGCCCCGGACGCGGAACATGTTGCGCTCGAACGCGATATCGTTGCGCTCGTAGCGGATCTCCACCAGGCGGCGGCTCAGGTCACGGATGGACATGGCTGCGCCGCGAGTCAGGTTCACCATGAGCTTTTCGAAATCGTCCGGCTCGCCCAGACCGTAGATACAGCTGACGGAGGCCACGACGATGACGTCCCGCCGCTCCAGCAGCGAGGCCGTGGCGGAAAGGCGCAGACGGTCGATCTCGTCGTTGATGGAGGCGTCCTTTTCGATATACGTATCCGTATGGGGGATATACGCCTCCGGCTGGTAATAGTCGTAATAGGACACGAAGTACTCCACGGCGTTGTCCGGGAAGAACTCCCGAAACTCCGCGCAGAGCTGGGCGGCCAGGGTCTTGTTGTGCGCCAGCACCAGCGTGGGCCGCTGGAGCCGCTCGATGACCTTGGCCATGGTATACGTTTTGCCGGACCCGGTGACGCCGAGGAGCGTCTGCTCCCCGAACCCCTGGTCCGCGCCCCACGCCAGCGCGTCGATCGCCTCCGGCTGATCGCCCGCGGGCGTATATTCACTTACCACATGAAAGTCCGGCATAGTCCCTCCGGTCAAAGGCGGCCGTCGTCGGCCATCGATACGAAATCATTGTCCGCCACCACGAGGTGGTCGATCAGCTCCACGTCCACCGCGCGCAGCGCCGCGGCCACACGGCGGGTGGTCTCCTCATCCTCCCGCGAGGGGACAGCGATGCCGCTGGTATGGTTATGGGCCAAAATGACGCCGCTGGCGTTATACAAAAGCGCCGTCTCCACGATCTTGCGGACGCTGATGTTCGCGGAATTGACGCTGCCGTGGCCCATCAGACGGCAGGTGATCACTTTATGCTTGGCGTCGAGGCAGACCATATACACCACCTCGTCCAGCTGGGTGAAAAAGTAGGGCAGCAGATAGCGCCCGGCTTTTTCCGTGGTGTCGAGGATATCGTCAAAGCTGCCGCGGCTCAGGATATAGCGCCGGCCCGCCGCAGGCACCAGCTTGATGAGCAGCGCGGCGTGGCCGCCGATGCCCGACACCTGCGTGAGCTCCTCCAGGGGCGCGTCGAACACGGCGGAAAGAGAGCCGAAGCGCTCCAGAAGACGGTGGGCGATGACGTTCGTGTCCGCCCGGGGCAGGGCATAGTACAGCAGCAGTTCCAGCAGTTCGTGGTCCTGCAGCTGGTCCGCGCCGCCGGCCAGGAACCGCGCTTTCATCCGTTTTCTGTGTCCGTCATGTACGCCCATAGCCTGCTCCATCGATGGTATGCGCCGCCGCGGGCGGCGAGATTTGCAGAAAAGCCGCTGACAAAATCATATTGTATCATACAGACCGCGCCGCTTCAACGCCTTTTTGCGGGCGGAACGGCAAAAAAGCGGCGGAGGGGCAAAAGCCCCTCCGCGCAGCTTCCTCACTCGATGGTCATGAAGGCGGCGGCCGTTTTCAGCATGACGCGCTTCGTGCCCGCGGTATCGAACACGATCTCCAGCATGGCGTCGCCGGGCATGGGCGTCACCTTGGTGACGACGCCGCGGCCGAAGGCCTTATGATGCACCACGCTGCCCGTCGCGACGGCGGGGAGCGCCGTCTTTTGGGGCGGGGATACGGGTCTGGCCGGCGCGGGCTTTTTGGAAGCGGGCCTTGCCGCGCCGCCGTAGGCGGCGAAGGACGCGGGGCGGCGGTAGCTTTCCCCATAGGCGGGGACCCGCTCCTGCTCCCGTTCGCGCCGGTCGTATTCCAGATACTCCGGGTCGGGCTCGCCGTACCAGTCGCCGCGGGAGCGGCTTTGGGAAAGGGCCTCCGTGCCCTCGATATGCTCCGGCGGGATCTCCTCGATGAAGCGGGAGACCATGTTGGCCGAGGTGCGGCCGAACATCATGCGGCGGCGGGCCGCCGTCATCGTCAGATGGCGCTTCGCCCGGGTGATGGCCACGTAGCAGAGCCGCCGCTCCTCCTCCATCTCCTCCTGCTCCCCGATGGAGCGGAGGGACGGGAAGATGCCGTCCTCCATGCCCGTGATGAACACGTTGGAAAACTCCAGCCCCTTGGCGGCGTGCATGGTCATCATGACCACGGCGTCGTCCGACTGCTCGTAGCGGTCCAGGTCCGTATAGAGCGCCGTTTCGTCCAGGAACTGGGCCAGCGTCGGCTCCGGCGTACGCTCCATAAAGGTGACGACGTTGGATTTCAGCTCGCGGATGTTGTCGCCGCGGGCGAGCGCCTCGTCCGAGTCGCCCAGAGACGCGATGTAGCCCGTCTTCTCCAGCAGGAGGTCGTAGAAATCGTCCAGCGGCATGCCATCCGCAAGGGCGGCGCGCAGGTCCGTGATCAGACCGGTGAAGCCCGCGAGACGGGCCGCCGCGCTCTTGAGCTCCGGGTAGTCCGCGGCATGGGACGCGACGGTGAACAGGGAGTCACCCGTTTCCGCGGCAACGGCGCGGAGCCGCTCCACGGTGGTGTCGCCGATACCGCGGGCGGGGACGTTGACGATCCGCAGCAGGCGCAAGTCGTCCGCCGGGTTCTGGACGACGCAGAGATAGGCCATGATGTCCTTGATCTCCGCGCGCTCAAAAAAGCGCATGCCGCCGATGACCCGGTAGGGGATCCCGCTCCGCTTGAAGGCGAACTCCAGCCGGTTCGACTGGGCGTTCATGCGGTAGAGCACGGCGTAATCGTTGAAATGACGCCCCGCCGCGAGACCGGCGAGGACGGTGTTCGCGATATACTCCGCCTCCTCGTCGTCGTTCTCCAGCAGGCGAAAGCGGATCTTTTCACCCGCTCCGGCATCCGTCCACAGCTTCTTTCCCTTGCGGGAGGCGTTGTTTTTGATGACGGCGTTGGCCGCGTCCAGGATGTTGCCGGTGGAGCGGTAGTTCTGCTCCAGCTTGATACAGCGGGCGTTTTTGTAGCGCTCCTCGAAGGAGAGGATGTTTTCGATGGTGGCGCCGCGGAATTTGTAGATGCTCTGGTCGTCGTCGCCGACGACGCAGATGTTGCCCCCGGGCCCCGCGATGGAGGAGGCCAGCAGGTACTGCAGGTTGTCCGTGTCCTGGTACTCGTCCACGAGGATGTAGCGGAAATAGCGGCGGTAATACGCCTCCACGTCCGGGTATTCCCGGAAGAGACGGACCGTGAGATAGATGAGGTCGTCGAAATCCATGGCGCCGGCGGCTTTCAGCCGGCGGGCGTACTCCGTATAGGCGCGGGCCACGTTCTTCTTCCGCACGTCGTAGCCGGCCTGCGCCTCCTCCGTCATGTCCGCGGGGGACTGGAGGGCGTCCTTGGCGCGGCTGATATAGCCCAGCACCGTTTTGGGCGGGAGGATCCGGTCGTCGATGTCGAGCTCGCGCAGGACGCGCTTCATGACGGCGACGGCGTCGTCCTGGTCGTAGATGGTGAAGGACGTGGGCCAGCCGAGCAGGTCCGCGTGGCGGCGCAGGATACGGGAGCAGGCGGCATGGAACGTCATGGCCCAGATACCGTCCGCGTCCGGGCCCAGCATGGCCGCGAGGCGGTTTTTCAGCTCCTCCGCGGCCTTGTTGGTGAACGTGATGGCGATGATCCGCCAGGGCTCCACCCGGTCCAGAGCGCAGAGGGCGCGGGCCCGCGCCGTCTCCGCCGCGTCCGGGTCGGCGGGCAGGTTTTCCAGGAACGCGAGGTCGTCCTCCGTGACGTCCGGCGGGAGCTCGTCCGTATCCGACGCGCGGCCGTAGCGGATGAGGTTCGCGATCCGGTGGATGAGGACGGTGGTCTTGCCGCTGCCGGCGCCCGCCAGCAGGAGCAGCGGGCCCTCCGTCGTGAGGACGGCCTCCCGCTGCCTGTCGTTGAGGCGCGCGAAATCGCGGGCGATGACCGCCCGGCGCGCCGCTGTAAATTTTTCCGTAAAGGCTCGATCGTACATCATGGTCTCCGTTTTGTGGGATAGCGCACTCAATCGAAGGCGAAGCCGAACCAGGCCGCGCCGCTGACCGCGCCGCGCGCGGCCATGGCGAAGGGCGTCTCCGCCGAGGGGTATCGCGCCCGCACCGAGGGAAGGCCCAGCGCCGACGCGACGGCGCCCGCCGCCGCACCTTCCGCGCCCGCCGGGACCAGCAGCTCCTTGAGCATGCCGCTCTCCATGGCGGCGACGCCGCCCGGCACGGCGAAAAGGCCGCCGCCGCTCCGGCGGCAGAGGGAGGCTTCATACGCCATGACCGGCGCGGAAAAGGCGATATGCGCCCGACCCGCGAGAAGCGTTTCGCGGCGGCGCAGATACTCGTCCGCGCCGAGCGTTTCCGTCCGCCCGGGGCAGGCGGGAAAACGTTTTTCCGCCGCGAAAAAGGCCGTGACGTAATCCGTCCGGTCGGCATAATAGGCAAAAAGCGACGGCTCCGCGGGGCAGATGAGCGGGACGGCGCCCCGCACGCGGGCCAGCGCCGCCGCCGCGGCGGCCAGCGCTCCCCCGCCGCCGCGCCCGCGATACGCGGGCAGGACGGCCAGCGCGTAGGTGACGGCGCAGGGGCCCTGCGCCGTGCCGGTTCCGTCCACCAGCGTCCCGAGGGGCAGCAGATGGGCCATGCCCACGGCGTCCGCCGTCTCCCCCGTCAGCACGAGGGCGTTTTCCGGCCGGTAAAGGGCCGTGAAAAAACCGTCGATATACGCGTCGTCATCGCCGAAGCAGACCTTCCATATCTGCCTCAGCGCCGCCTCGTCCCCGGGGCGGGCCGGCCGCACGGCGCTCACAGCGGGGCCACCGTGTACTTATCCACCAGGAAGGCGGGCCGGTAGGTCAGCTTGGCCTGCCGGAGGGCCGGGATGCCCATATCCTCCTCGCGGTTGATGTACTTCACGTCCGGGTATTTTTGGCGGACGTACGCCGCCATCTGCTGATTGATGACGGCGTAGGCGCCATTGATATAGGCGTGCGCCTTTTCAAAATGGGAATCGAAGGTGTCCGCCGTCAGCAGCTCGCCCATAGTGAACGCCACGACGCCGTCCTGCGTGCGGATGAGCCCGCCCTCCAGCCCCATGGCCTCATAATCGTCCAGGCAGCGGTGGATGGCGGCCACCTCGTTATCGTACCGCTCGATCTTCTCCGACGGGTTCTCCGCGAACCACTGAGCCGCCATGGCGCGGCACTCGGCCAGATTGGCCGCCGACAGCGGCTCGAAGGTCCAGTCGTTTTCCGCCTTGAAACGGTTCAGATGGTTCTTTTTGGCGTGGTAGGCGTGGCCGGAGAGGGCGATCAGCTTGTCCACGTCGTAGACATAGTCGGAATAGCCCAGGTCCAGCGAGACGTCCGCCGCGCCGCCGAAATAAGCCGTAGCCTCCCCCAGCGCCTCCTCCGGCACCTGGATGAGACGGAACGGCCTCCCTCTCTCCGCGGCGTCGGCGCGCATGGCGTCCAGCGCGGCGGTCTTGTCCCCGGCGCCGACGGGCCAGAAGTACCAGCCGCGGCCCGCGGGCAGATGGAGCAGCAGCTGGTCGCCGAAACGGGCCGCCCACGGCCCGAAGGAATCGCGCCAGCCGTACAGGATACCGAAGCTGACGCCCGAGATACGGACGCCGCCGGCCCGCACGATGGGCACGATCCACGCTCTGTCTTGCAGTTCAACGGGTCTGAAATCGATCATAAAGTCCTTTCATCCTTGGTAAGTCTCCGGCGCGAGCTCCCGTATCTTCGCCTGGATCCGCTTGAGATCGACGAACGTCTCCGGCCGGCGGTTCGGGTCGCGCAGGAGCGCAGCGGGGTGGTAAAGCGCCGTATAGACGACGCCGTCCTTGTCAAAGAATTCGCCGTGCTCCTTCGTGATCTTGAAGTCCTCTTTGATGAGCGCCATGGCCGCGATACGGCCGAGGCAGATCACGATCTTCGGGCGGACCAGCGCGAGCTGCGCCTGCAGCCAGCCCATGCACGCCTCCTGCTCCACGCCCAGCGGGTCGCGGTTTTTCGGCGGGCGGCATTTGACGATGTTCGCGATGTAAACATTCTTGCGGCGGTCCAGATCGATCATGGACAGCATGGAGTCCAGCAGCTGGCCGCCGCGGCCCACGAAGGGCTCGCCCTGCAGGTCCTCGTTCTCCCCAGGGCCCTCGCCGACGAGCATGACGCCGGCGTCCTGCCTGCCGACGCCGAACACCACGTTCGTCCGCGTTTCCCAAAGCGCGCATTGCCGGCAGGCAAGGCAGCTTTGTTCCAGTTCCTCCCACGTCATGGCTTTCTCCTTTGCAACGGTCACATCTTCTCCGGCGCGGTGACGCCGAGGATGGCGAGGCTGTTCTCTATCACGATACGCGTCGTGTCCGCGAGCTTCAGCCGCGCGGCGAGGAGAGCGTCTTCCTCCCCCTTGATACGGCAGGCGTTATAGAACCGGTGGAACGCGCCCGAGAGCTCCACGACGTAGCGGTTGATCCGCGAGGGGTCGTAATCCCGCGCGGCGAGACGGATCTCCTCCGGCAGGATGGAGAGCTGCTTGATGAGCTCCTGCTCCGTCGGCTCCGTCAGCAGCGCGAGGTCTGCCGCGTCTGCCGCGGGCACGGCGACGCCCTCCGCCGCCAGCGCCTTCAGCAGCGAGCAGATACGCGCGTGGGCGTACTGGACGTAATAGACGGGGTTTTCGCTGTCCTCCCGCACGGCGAGGCCGAGGTCGAACTCCAGGTGCGTGTCCGGCTTGGCGTTGAAGAAGAAGCGGCAGGCGTCCACGGAGATCTCGTCCAGCAGGTCCGCGAGCGTCAGCGCCTTGCCGGTGCGCTTCGAGACCTTGACCGTTTCGCCGTCGCGCACGAGGCGCACCATCTGCATGATGAGGAAGTCCAGCTTGTCCGCGTCGATCCCGAGGCAGGGCGCGGAGCAGGTGGCCTTGAAGCGGATGGCGTGGCCGTGGTGGTCGGCGCCCCAGACGTCGATGACCCGGTCGAAGCCCCGCTCCACGAATTTGTTGATATGATACGCGATGTCCACCGCGTAATAGGTGTAAAAGCCGTTGGCCCGGCGCAGGACCTCGTCCTTATCGGCGCCGAGGTCGGTATTTTTGAGCCAGAGGGCGCCCTCCTGCTCATAGGTGAGGCCCGCCTGCTCCAAAAGCGCCACGGTGCGCGCGACGGCGCCGGACGCGTGGAGCGACGATTCCAGGAACCACTCGTCGAAACGGATGCGGTACCGCTCCAGATCGCGCTTCATGGCGGCGATGTTGCGGGGCAGGCCGTAGGCCACGAAGGCCGCTCGCCGCTCCTCCTCCGGGACGGCGAGGTACTTGTCCCCCTCCGAAGCGTATATCTCCGCGGCCAGCTGACGGATATCGTCGCCGTGGTAGCCGTTGTCCGGGAACGCCACGGCGTCCTCCCCGCGGATGAGCTGGAGGTACCGCGCCTCGATGGAGCGGCCGAAAAGATCCACCTGGTTGCCGGCGTCGTTGACGTAGAACTCCCGCCAGACGTCGTATCCCGCCCGCTCCAGCACGGCGGCCAGCGTATCGCCCAGCACGCCGCCGCGGGCGTTGCCGATGGTCATGGGGCCGGTGGGATTGGCGGAAACGAACTCCACCATCACCTTTTCTCCGCGGCCCGCGTCCACGCGGCCGTAATCGGCGCCCGCCGCCTCCACGGCGCGGACGACGTCGCCGTACCATTTGGGCGAGAGGCGGAAATTGATGAAGCCCGCGCCCGCGATCTCCGCGGAGCGGAAATACGTGCCGTCGAGCCTGAGCTCCGCCGTCAGCGCCTCCGCGATGGCGCGGGGGGCCATATGCAGCTGCTTCGCCGCGGCGAGCGCCGCCGTGGTGGCGTAATCGCCGTTGGCGGCGTCCTTCGGTATCTCCACGGCGACGGCGAGCGCCGCGCCGCCGGGGAGCGTCCCCCTGGCCGCGGCCGCTTCGTACGCCGAGACGACGAGCATTTTGATCTGTTCTTTCGCGCTTTCCACTAAATTGACTGTCATTGCATATCCCTCACATTGATCTCCAGCGCGTTCCTGCTGATGAGCGCGTTGTCGGAATCCACGTTATAGCGTATCTCCAGCCCGCCGCCGTGCTCCCCAAGCGTGGAGCGGACGAGCCGCGTGTCTACGCCCATCGAAACGGCGCCGTAGGGCGTCCGGTACATAAAAAGGTTTTTTTCGCCCATGATAAACATGGTCTTCATATTGACGGCGCCGTCCCGCGTGATGGTGACGCCCTCCGGCGTGACGGCGATGGCGGTATGCGTGCCGTCCATGCCGGTGGCCAGGCTCTCCATATAGTCGAGCTCCGCGCGGCCGTCCCGGTAGGCGTAGCGGCCGTCCGTCTCCAGCTCGATGACGGCGGGCTTGCCGTCCCGGTCACGCTGGGTGCCCTTGATGGAAATGATCACGTCCTTCATGGCCGCTCCCCCAGCGCGACGCGCTCCACGCCGCCCTCCGCGCCGGCGCCCAGGAAGAGGGACGCCGCCTCCGCGAAGCCCTCCACGCTGTCCGTCACGTAATAGCTGTACCGCCCCTCCGGCTTTTCCGCCAGCATGTTCTCCCGGCGGAGGAGCTCCGCAAGGGCGAGCGCCGTTTCGGCCCCGGTGTCCACCAGCGTGACGCCGCCCATGATATCCCCGATGGCCTCCGCGATGAGCGGATAGTGGGTGCAGCCGAGGATGAGCGTGTCCACCTCCGCCGCGCGGAGCGGCAGGAGGTATTCCTCCGCGATGGCCCGCAGGGCGGGATCGGTGGGGCTCGTGCGGCCGTTTTCCACCAGCGGGACGAAGAGCGGGCAGGCCCTGGCCGTCACGGCCAGGTCGGGACGCACCGCCAGGAGCCGCTGCTCAAAAAGGCCGCTTTTCACCGTGGCGCGCGTGCCGATGAGGCCCACGCGGCCGTTCCGTGTGACGGCGGCCGCCTTGCGGACGGCGGGCTCCACCACGCCGAAAACAGGCACGTCCACCGCGGCGCGGACCTCGTCCAGCGCGTTGGTGCTGACCGTGCCGCAGGCGACGACCAGCGCCTTGATATCGAACGAGCGCAGGAACGCCGTATCCTCCAGCGCGTACTGGACGATCGTCTCCCGCGAGCGGCCGCCGTAAGGCACGCGGCCCGTGTCGCCCAGGTAGATGATGTCCTCTCCCTGCAGCGTCTCTATGATCTTTTTGACGGCCGTCAGGCCGCCGAGCCCCGAATCGAACACTCCTATGGGACGGTGATCCATGCCTTGCCTCCGCGAAACGCTTTTTCTCATGACCGCACAATACGGCATGATATCATAGCTTATGATATTCTAATATGAAAAATAAAACAAGTAGAAAATGTAGAAATTCTACGCCATCTTTGCTATACTGTAATAGTCGCAGGCATCGAAGCAAGGAGGTGCTCAGCTGTGACCATCGAACTTTCCGACCGGGAATTCCGGCGGCTGCTGGACCTGGTGTATATCGGCAACTGGATACTGAACTCCGCCCGCGGCGACGACCGTATCGACGATTACGACGAGGTGGAGAGCAAGATATTCGCCCAGTGTGAGAAGCTGGGTCTGAAAAAGCTGTACGAAAAGCGCCGCGGCGCCGTCATCCCCTCCCGCGCGTTCGAGGAGGGCGGTATCCACGAGGCCATCATGGATTATGAGGACGCCGTGTTCTTCGAGATCCTGGCGGAGGAGCTGGCGCGGCGCGACATGGACTTCGAGCCCATCAGCCCGTCCAACTACGATGAGCTCAACTCCCGGATCGACGACTACATCTCCGAATTCGAGGAGAACGGCATCGACAACATCACGCTGGAGAAATAAACGGAAGACTGACGGTAGCGCTATGAACGACAACAAAAACAAAAAGGACGACGGGTTCGACTATATCCTTATCGTCATCGCCTTCGCGGTCTTCTGGCCGGTGGGCATTTTCCTGCTGCTCCGCAAGCTGGGCGTTTTCGAGTCCACCGAAAAGAGGGCGTCCGGTATCGGCGACAGCGCCGTCCGGCTGCGCCAGGACAAATACAAGGCCATCATGCAGGGGCGGGACTGCGCCAAGATCGACTACCTTGCCTCCGCGGTGGGCGTGTCCTACGAATCCACGCTGCGCGAACTGCAGGGCATGGTGGTGCGGGGCGACTTCGGCCCCGGCGCCTACATAAACTATGTGGACAAGACGCTGATCATCCCGCAGGCTACCTATACCGCCCAGCCGGCGCAGAAGCCGGCCGAGACGAAGCAGGCCGAAACGAAAGCCGCGCCGAAGAAGGCGGAGGCAAAGCCGGACGCGAAGGCCAAAAAGGCCGGCAGGACCGCCGACCTTTTCAGCAAGCAGAAGACCATCCTGCTCATCGTGGGCGCGGTGCTGCTCTTCGTGGGCGCGATGGTCTCCATCGACGCGCTCGGCGACATCGCGTGGGCCAAGAGCCTGTCGCTCTATCTCTCCGACCTGCTGACGGGACTCTTCTTCCTGGCGGGCGGTGTCGCCTCCTTCTTTGCCCGGGCCGCCATCAAGCGCAAGGCCAACCGCTACGCCAACTATCTGGCCGCGACGGCGGGCAAGAGCTTCATCACGCTGCGGGAGCTTGCCGGCATCGCCGGCGTTTCCACGGACAAGCTCCGCCGCGATCTGGACGACATGGCCGAAAAGGAACTGCTGCCCGAGGGCGCCTACGTCGACGTGGGCGAGGGGCTCCTCATCCTCGACCCGGCGGCGCGGCCGGCGCAGGCCGAGCCGGAGGAAGCGCCCGCCGACGACGAGGACCGCTACCAGAAGATCCTGCGCGAGATACGCCAGCTGAACGACGACATCGAGGATCCGGACGTGTCCCGGCGGATCGACACCATGGAGGACCTGACGCGGAAGATCTTCCGCGAGGTCAAGGACAAGCCCGAAAAGCAGCCCCAGATCAAGAGCTTCATGAGCTATTATCTGCCCACCACGCTGAAGCTGCTGCACTCCTATGACTCCTTTGAGGAATCCGGCGCGGACGGCGACACCGTGACCGACGCGAAGCGCAGTATCGAGAGCATCCTCGACCGTCTCGTGGAGGGCTTCAAAAAACAGCTGGACCGTCTTTATGAGACGGAGGCCATGGACATCTCGTCCGACATCGACGTGCTGGAGAACATGCTCCGGCGGGACGGCTACACCGACGACGGCAGCCAGTTCGGCACCGTCGCCCGCGGACAATGAAAGGAGACGACACCATGAACAAACTGACCGATACCTATACGCTCGCGAACGGCGTGGAGATCCCCTGCGTCGGCTTCGGCACGTGGCAGACGCCCGACGGCGAGATCGCCGTGAACGCGGTGGCGGAAGCGCTCGGCTGCGGCTACCGCCACGTGGACACCGCCTACGGCTACCGCAACGAGGCCAGCGTGACCGAGGGCATCCGCCGCGCCGGTCTCGACCGGAAGGACGTTTTCATCACGTCCAAGATCTGGAACAACATGCGCGGCTATGACAAGGCGCTGGTCGCCTTCGACAAGTCCATGGCGCGGCTCGGGATCGACTATCTCGATCTCTATCTCATCCACTGGCCCGCCAACGAGCTTTACAACCCCGACTGGACGGAGCTCAATCTCGGCACCTGGAAGGCGCTGACGAAGCTTTACAAGGACGGGCGCATCCGCGCCATCGGCGTTTCCAACTTCAAGCCGCACCATCTGCGCCCGCTGATGGAGACGGAGGTGCCGCCCATGGTCAACCAGATCGAGTATCATCCCGGGTGCCTCAACCCCGCGTTCACCGGCTTCTGCCGCGAGAACGGCGTGCTCATCGAGGCTTACAGCCCGCTGGGCACGGGGCGTATCCTCGACGACCCGACGCTGAAGGCCGTCGCCGCGGCGCACGGCAAGAGCGTCGCGCAGGTCTGTATTCGCTGGTGCCTGCAGCACGATGTGCTGCCGCTGCCCAAATCCGTGACCCCCGCCCGTATCGCGGAGAACGCCCGGGTGTTCGACTTCGCGCTGACGGAGGAGGAGATGGCCCGTATCGACGCCCTGCCCGAGACGGGCGGCGCGTGGGACCCCGACACCGCGGACTTCTGATAAAAACGCCTTTCCAGGGCCGACGGACAAAAAACCTTGTCCGTCGGCCCTTTTTATGCTTGACAGGGTTGTTTATCCATGATAAACTGACGTTAGTTTATCGGCAATAAACAGGAGGTAACGGTATGGACGATCTGACGCTGGGCGCGGTGGAGACGCGCTTTGCGGAGCTGATATGGCAGCACGAGCCGCTCGCCTCCCGGGCGCTGGCCGACCTTTGCGCGCGGGAGCTGGACTGGAAGCGGCCCACGACCTACAACGTACTGCGGAAGCTCTGCGACAAGGGGCTTTTCCGGAACGAGGGCGGAACGGTGTCCGCCCGGATGACCCGGGAGGAGTTTTACGCCCGCCGGAGCGAGCGGTATGTGGCCGACACGTACGGCGGCTCGCTGCCGGCCTTTGTGGCGGCGTTCACGGCGCGGAACGCGCTGACGGACGAGGAGGCGGACGCCATCCAGAAGCTCATCGACGAGGCGCGAAAGAGAGGATGAGATGGACGCACTGTTTCTGAAACTGCTGAACATGAGTTGGACGGCGGCGCTTTTGACGGCGGTCGTCGTCGTGCTGCGGCTCGCGCTGAAGCGGGCGCCGAAGTGGGCGCGCTGTCTGCTGTGGGCGCTGGTGGCCGTGCGGCTCCTGTGCCCGGTCAGCATCGCGTCGCCGCTGTCCGCCTTCGGCCTGCTGGGCGCAAAGACGGACGGGGCGGGGAGCGTCGCCTACTTTGAGTACGCCGGCGGCACGGAAAAGCCGCTGGTCCGCTTCGACACGGTGCGTATCGAGCGGGCGGTGACCCGCTCCGCGCCGGGCGCGGATACGGGCAACGGGCCCGTCGCCGTGACGACGAGGACGGTGAGCCGCTATCTGCCGCCGCTGGAGGCGGCATGGCTGGCGGGCGCGGCGGTCATGCTGCTGTACGCCCTTTGGAGCTGGCTCCGGCTGCGGCGGCGGGTGAGCGCGGCGCTCCGGCAGGAGGACGGCGTCTTCGTCTGCGACGACATCGGCACGCCCTTCATCCTCGGCCTTGTCAGGCCGCGGATCTATCTGCCCTCCGGCCTTGCAGGGGCGCGGCGCGAGCACGTGCTGGCCCACGAGCGGGCGCACCTGGCCCGGCGCGACCACTGGTGGAAGCCGCTGGGGTGGCTGCTCCTGTCCGTGCACTGGTTCAACCCGGCGCTGTGGCTGGCCTACGTGCTGCTCTGCCGCGACATCGAGCTCGCCTGCGACGAGCGGGTATACCGGACGCTGGGGCAGGAGGAGCGGGCCGACTATTCCCAGGCGCTGCTGGACTGCAGCCGCGCGCGGCACATCATCGCCGCGTGCCCGCTGGCGTTCGGCGAGGTGGGCGTGAAGGCCCGGGTCAAGGCGGCGCTGAACTATAAAAGACCGGCCTTCTGGCTGGTGCTGACGGCCGTGGTCGTCTGTATCGCGGCGGCGGTGTGCTTCCTGACCGACCCGAAGCGGGCGGAGCAGGAGGAGCCGGCCGCCTATCAGGCGGCGCTGGCCGAGGCGAAGGAACTATGGTATGAGCCGCCGGCGTTCAGCGACATGGCGTATCCCTTCCCCGTTACGGACGGGGAGCTGACCGCGCTGAAGCCGTATCTGGCGGATGTGGAGGCCACGCGGCAGGCGCCCGACCTCTCGGCGGTGCAGCCGATCATGACGCCCTCCTTCACGCTGAAGCGGGGCGGCGAGCGGTATCTGCTGCACGAAGGGTACCTCATCCGCGCGCACTATGACAGCGAGACGGCGGAGGCCGTCTGCACCGTGGTGGGCAAGGCCGGCTTCACGACGCTGGCGCCCGTCGAGCAGGCGGCAAGAGGCAAAACGGAGACGATCACCGCGCCGGTCGAACAGACGAACGTGCGGACATGGGTCAGCGACGACCCGCCGGAGGCGTTCGACTGGAACGCGAACATGTCGCTGACGCTCAGCGAGCTGCCCGGGGTGACCTTTACCTACACCCCCGGGGAGATCACGATCAGGGGCGAGGGCCGGACCTTCTCGCTGCCCGGCATGCCGATCTGGAACGCGTTTTTCACCGATCTGAACGGGGACGGCGTGCCGGAGCTCTGCGCGACGCTCAGCATCGGGTCGGGCGTCATCGACGACCGCATCGCGGTCTACGACGCCGCGAACTGGGTGAGCTATGAGCTTTCCGGGCGGATGGAATACGACTATCGCCTGTCCCTGGAGGACGGAGAACTCATCGTGTCGCGGTACGTATACGCGGACACGCTCCGCCGGGCGGAGGCCGTGGGGCGTCTCGCCATCGAGGACGGCAAGCTCATCATGGCGGACGTGCAGTCGCTGGCCGACCAGCCGGTACTGCATCTCCAGACTGACGATCTGGACGGCGACGGGCAGCTCGACATCGTGCTGGTGAACGGCTCGAGCGAGTACCCGCAGGATTACACGGCGCTTATCTCCACAGCGGGCGGGACACTGCTCTATGAGGAGAGCTTCAACTGTGTCCATCCGGGGTGGGGCGCGCTCTATCTCTGCCGGACGGCGGACGGGCCGCGGCTGCTGCGCTATCTGCCGGCGATGTACCAGGGCATCGCGGACTACCGCTACGAAGTCCTCGCGCTGACGGGCGGCCGCCTGACTGTGGAGGCGGCGAACGAGGTCAATTTCGACATGAACAAGCCCGCCACCATCGACCAGCCGGCGCTGGACGCGTTTTCCCGCGAGGTGAACGCGTATCTCGCGGACGCGACGCTGCTCATCTCCACCATAGACGGCCGGGCGCGGAGCGGCACGGCGGACGAGAGCGACTTCCGCGTGAACGTCTACGCCGAGGCCGACTGCACCATCGCGCGGGATCTCCGCGGCGTGATGGGCTATGAGGGCTACTGGGTGCAGGAGGAGATCGCGCCGTTCCACTATCTGCGCACCTACTACGGCATGACGCCCGGCGGGGCGGTGAAGATCGCGGAGAGCTTCGGCTTCACCATCGACGACCGCGCCGTCGACCTGGACGGCGACGGCGTGAAGGAGCTCGTGTGCAACTGCGTCTACGGCGCGGACGGCGTGGAGCGCGTCTTCGTCTTCCGGCGGAACGGCGACAGCGTTGAGCGCGGCTGGTTCGACACGGAAAAGGCCGCGCCGGCCGATTGGGAGAACTGGGGCGTGAGCTCGTGGCGGGAGCGCTGGGACGACGAGGCGAAGGCCTTCGTCTTCGCCTATGACACGGCCGCAGGCGAGCGGACGCGGCGCTCCTCGCGGCTCGACGGGTTCGTTTTCGAGCCTTATCCGGGCGAATAAAGGCATAAAAAAGCGGCGGTCCCGCGGGACCGCCGCTTTTTGCGTTTTCAGGGTGCGATTCTCACAAGGAGAACCGTTTCCTCCCCGCGGGAGACGCGGACGTCGACGCCCGCCTCCGAATCCCGGCGCCGGAGCGCAAGGACGTCGCCCTCGTAACAGGGCGTGCGGAAGATGACGTCCATGCGGCCGATGGGCATGGCCGCGAGCTCCGCGGCGCTGAAGCTGCCCATGACCGCGCGGACATAGGCGGCGTTGTTCATATGGCCGCCCACGTCGATATCCGTGGAGCGGACGGTGTACGCGGCGTACGGCGCATCGTCGAAGCCCTCCGGTATGCGGGCGAAGGCGCCGGGGCAGGCCGTGCCCAGCGTGAAGCCGAGGCCGGCGGGATAGACGCCCTCCATGGGCGTCAGACCGTGCGTCCGCGTGTCGAGGACGGCCCACTCCGTTTTGCCGGCGACGAGCGTTTCCCCGTCCTGCGTGAGCTCGTAGCTGCGGTCGCCGCGCATTTTGCCCGGCGCTTCCGGCCAGGTGCGGGCGGTGACCGCCGTCATGAGACCGGGGCGGCGGAGAAAGCGGATCTGCGTTTTCACCGTGAGCCAGAAGAGGCCGCGGGCCGCCATGGCCGCAAGGCCGATCCCCAGCCGCTCCGCGTGGGAGGCGGCAAGATCCATGAAAAGGCCGAAGGCATCCGCGCAGCCGAGGCGGCCGGAAGCGTCCGCCAGGCTCGGCGTGATGACCGTCTGCTGTTGGTAGAGTTCTTCCATCGTGTTTCCTTTCTTTCAGGGGATACGTGTTAAAACACCAGCTGGACCAGGAGCATATAGCACACCGTGCCGCCGGCGATGGAGAGCAGCATTTGCCGCTTCCAGAGGTGCAGCCCCGCCGTGACGGCGATGGCGATGAGCTCCGGCAGGCCGTGGCTGCCGGCGAGCACGTCCACGCCGCGCAGGCAGTAGACCACCAGCATGCCGAACACGGCGCCGGGCAGCGCCCGCCCCAGATACTGCACGAAGCGGGGCGTGGGCTTTTTGGATGAAAAGACCAGGAACGGCAGGAACCGCGTGAGCACCGTCGCCGCGGCGCAGAGCGCGATGGTGACGAGCCGCTGGGCAAGGGTCATGGTCATGCGGCATCACCCGCCTTCCCGACAGGGCCGCGAAAGGCCGTCAGCAGCGCGAGGATGACGAGCATGGCGGGCACGAGGAAGCGGTCAGGCCCGAAAAGGGCGAGGCACGCCGCCGAGGCGCCGAGGCCGATGAGCGCGGACGCGTGGCGCCGCTCCTTCAGCCACTGCTCCAGGAAGATGACGACGAACATGGACGTCATGACGAAGTCGAGCCCGGCGGTATCGAACGTGAACAGCGCGCCCGCGAGGCCGCCCAGCGTGGCGCTGGCGACCCAGTAGGCGTGGTCGAGCAGCGTGACGAAGAACATGAACCAGCCCCTGTCCACCCCCTCCGGTATCCGCGCCGTGCAGTTGATGGAAAACGTCTCGTCGCAGAGGCCGAAGATCATATAGAGCCGCTTGGGACCGACGTCCCGGTACTTGTCCAGCATGGCGATCCCGTAAAAGATATGCCGCGCCTGGATGAGCAGGGCCATCACGAACGTCTGCACCGGGGCGAAGGGCGCCAGCAGCATGCTGACCGCCACGAACTCCAGCGAGCCGCCGAAGACGGTCATGCTCATGAGCATGGGGTACCAGAAGCTGAAGCCGGAGACGCGCATATAGACGCCGTAGGCAAAGCCGAGGAACCCGAAGCCCGTCAGGATCGGGATGGTATGCGGAAAGGCCGCCCGCAACGCTTTTCGTTTCATAAAACTCCTCTTGCCGGACGCGCTTCGCGCCGGCTGTCGACGGGAATGATCACAGCGCGGCGGCCCAGGCGCGCAGCGCGTCCTCGCCGAGGCGGCCGTTCAAAAGCCTGCCCTCCCGGATGTCCGCGCCGGGGGCGCTGGGGCGCAGGCCCTCCACGGCCTTGCCGAAGCCGCTGCCGCCGGAGGTGGCGAACAGGACGATCTTCTTCCCGGCGAAGTCGTAGGCTTCCAGGAACGTGTTGATGATCGTCGGGGCGACGTACCACCAGATGGGGAAGCCCAGCAGGACGGTATCGTAGCCGGCGACGTCCAGGTCGCCCGTGACGATGGCGGGGCGGGAGGCGCGGTCGTTCATTTCCAGTGTGCTGCGCGACTTTTTGTCCATCCAGTTGAGGTCCGCCCGGGTATACGGCACCCGGGGCTTGATCTCGTAAAGGTCGGCCTCCGCCGCGCGGGCAAGCGCCGCGGCCGCCTTCGCGGTGGTGCCGCTGGCGCTGAAATAAGCGACTAACGTTTTGCTCATGGGTCGTTCTCCTTTTCGTTTGATACCGTTATCATACGCTTTTTTCGCGCCGCGGGCAAGCCCGTTTTCATTGACTATCCGGCGTAAAGACAGTATAATACGGGTATCACGCTGCATAAAACAGGAGGGATCCCTTATGAACGATTACATCATCGCGACCTCATCCACCGCCGACCTGCCCCGCACATGGCTGGATGAGCACGCCGTCCCCTTCATCAGCTACAGCTACACCGTCAACGACGAGCTGCGCGAGGACGACTGCCGGGAGGAGTCCCGCGCCGCCATCTACAAGGGCATGCGCGCCGGCGACGATCTGAAGACCTCCATGATCAACGAATTCGTCTACTACGACTTTTTCAAGAGCCTGCTGGACGGCGGCAAGGACGTCGTCTATCTCGACATGTCCGAAAAGATGTCCGCCTCCTTCGAAAACGCGCGGCGGGCCGCCGAACAGATCAGGGCCGAGTTCCCCGACCAGCGGTTTTACGTGATGGACACCCGGTGTATCTCCGGCGGGCTGGGCCTGCTCGTGATGAACATGGTGCGGCGCAAGGAGGAGGGCCTCTCCCTGGACGAGGTCATCGCCTGGGGCGAGGAAAACAAGCTTAAGATCGCCCACCGCTTCACCGTGGACGACCTGAACTATCTGAAGCGGGGCGGGCGCGTTTCCAACGCCTCCGCGCTGGTGGGCTCCATGCTGAACATCAAGCCGGTGCTCTACGTGCCCGACGCGGGCACGCTGGACGTGGTGAAAAAGGTGCGCGGCCGCAAAGCCGCCCTCGCCATGATCCGGGACGGCATCCTGAACGACCTCGCCAGGATCGACGCCGCAGGGCAGGAGATGCTCATCCTGCACGCCGACTGCCTGGAGGACGCCGTATGGGTGCGCGACCAGGTGCGCGAAGCCCATCCCGAGCTGGGCGAGATCCGTATCAGCAGCCTCGGCGTGGTCATCGGCGCCCACACCGGCCCCGGCCTGCTGACGGCGTTCTACCTCTGCGCCGGGCGCGTCCCCGCCTGACGCGGCACCGTACCGGACAAAAAAGCCCGCGGCCTGTGGCCGCGGGCTTCGTTTTTTTCTTCTTACAGCAGCACGTCGGACAGCGTCTCCAGCGCGGTCCGCATGTTGAGCGGCTTCGCGATATGGCCGTTCATCTGCGCGTCGCGGGCGGCGGCGATATCCTCGCTGAAGGCCTTGGCCGTCAGCGCCACGATGGGGATGGACGCCAGCGCCGGGTTGCGGAGGGAGCGGATGAGCCGGGCGGCCTCGTACCCGTCCTTCACCGGCATCTCGATGTCCATCAGCACGGCGGCGTACTCCCCGGGCACGGACGCGGCGATGATCTCCACCGCCTCCTCGCCGTCCGCGGCGACGTCCATCAGGAAGCCCGCCTCCTCCAGCAGCATTCTGGCGACCTCGCGGTTGGCGTCGTCATCCTCCGCCAGCAGCAGGCGCATGCCCGCGAAGGCCGACTTCTCGCCCTCTTTCTCCCCGGCCGTTTCCGCATGGGCACAGCCCGGGTCGACGGGGAAGGCGACATGGATCACGAATTCCGACCCCTCCCCCTGCTTGGAGGACACCTCGATGGTGCCGCCCATCAGCTCCACGATGCTCTTGGTGATGGCGGTACCGAGACCGGTACCCTGGATGCTCTCCACCGTGGCGGTGCGCTCCCGCTCGTAGGCTTCGAACACCTTGGCGGCGAATTCCGGGCTCATGCCGATACCGGTATCCTTGACGCTGAGCCGGTAGGAGGCGCGGTCCGCCTCCCGCCCGGTCTGGCGGAGGGTCACCGTGACGGAGCCCCCCTCCGGCGTGAATTTGTAGGCGTTGCTGATGAGGTTCAGCAGCACCCGGTCGAACCGGCTGCGGTCGCAGAGGACGCGCAGATCGGTCACATCCTCGCAGGAAACGGTGTAGGTGAGGCCCTTGGTCTCCATCTGGGTGGAGAAGAGGTCGCGCACGTCCTCCATCATGCGGCCGAGGTCCGTGGCAACGGGCACCAGCTCCATGCGGCCGGACTCGATCCGGCTCATCTCCAGCACGTCGTTGATGAGCGCCAGCAGGTGGTCGCTGGAGGCCTCGATCTTGGAGAGGTAGTCCTGCACCCGGGGGGTGAGGTCCTTTTCCCGCTTGGCCAGCGTCACATAGCCCACGATGGCGTTCATAGGCGTGCGGATATCGTGGGACATATTGGAGAGGAAGGTGGTCTTGGCTTGGCTGCTCTGCTCGGCGATGGTCTTGTCCTCCACCGCCGTCTGATGGCGCCGCTGCACCGTGCCGTAAATGTGGAAGATGATGAGCAGGGCCGCCATGACCAGCAGGAACTGGAGATACGTGCTGCGGATGATGGTGCCGGTCACGGCGCCGAAGCGCGCCGTCAGGCCGTTCGTGTACTGCGCGAGCTCCGCGGCGGAGGGGGCGGCGCCCCGTTCCGTCAGCGCGGCGGTATAGCCGGCGCCCAGCTCCCGGACGGCGGCGGCCGTGGCGTTTGCCGCGGTGCCGCGTATCCAGAGGATGGAGGCGAAGAACGTCAGGAGCAGAAGGACGACCCAGACCATCGTGCTGCGGCCCATGCGCTGGGCGCGGTCACGCCGGAAAAGGAAATAGAACACCGCGAAGCCCAGCACGCTCCACAGCAGCAGGATCAGATAGGATTCGGCCGAGAGGGCCGAGAGGGACCAGAAGTTGGGCACCAGGAAATAGAGCAGGAAGAACAGAGACACGGCCATGCCCAGCGCGCCCGTGACGCATGGCAGCGGACGGCGCTGACGCCGGGTCTCCTTGAAGGCGGCGGCGGAGGTATAGGCATAGGCCACGGTGACGCCGATGGTGTTCACGTCCACGATCCATCCGATGGCCGCGCGGCCGAAGAACGGGATGGGCAGCGAGACGAGCATCAGCAGCAGCACCGGGAGACGGGGCACGCCCCATTTGTTCAGCTTCGCCAGCGGCGCGGGGAGCAGCTCGTCCCGGGCCATGGCGTAGAGCAGGCGGCTCGCCGCCGTGGTGTTGCCCACGAGACCGGTGATGATGGCCGCGGCGGCCGCGAGGCCCAGGATCACGACGCCCGCCGTGCCCAGCGCGGCGTTCGCGCCGAAGAACGTGGGCAGCGCCTCGATGCCCGAAAGGCCGTCCAGCGCGGCGACATAGCCGTCCCAGCCGGCGAAGCCCGCCGGCCTGGCGGAGGCCGCCAGCAGCGCGAGCGCTATGTAAGCCGCGGCGGAAGCCGCGAGCGACGCAATCAGGATGGGCAGCGAGCGGGAGGGCGAGGGCTTGAATTCCTCCACCGATTGGGAGACGGACTCAAACCCCGCGAAGGCCCAGGGGGCCAGAAAGACGATGAACAGCGTCCCGACCGCCGGACGGTGCGCCGGCGAGAAGAGCGGCTGGAGCGCGGCGGGGTCGGCCTCCGGCCGGAGGAACGCCGCCAGGAACACGACCGCGACGCCGGCCGCCAGCAGCAGCGCCATCGCCGTCTGCACGGCGGAGGACGCGCGTCCCCGCGTGCAGAGGAAGCCGAAGAGCAGCACCACCGCCAGCGAAAGCAGTATCTCGCCGCACCAGACGTCGTAGCCGGCGATGACATAGTGGAAGCCGAAACGGAAAACGTCCCCGAAGAGACTGCGGCAGATCAGCGGCAGGGCCGTGGCGTTGGCCCAGATGATGGCCAGATACACAAGGCCCAAGAACCAGGCGGCCAGGAAGCCGTGGTCATAGCCGAAGACCTTTTTGGTATAGGTGAACGTGCCGCCGGCGTCGCCGTAGCGGCTCATGAGATAGTGATAGTTGACGCCGATGAGCAGCATGACCAGCGCGCCCGCGGCAATGCCCAGCGCCGTGCCGAGCGGACCCGCGATGGGCAGGAAGGTCGTGCCGGGCATGACGAAGGCGCCCCAGCCGACGCTGCACCCGAAGGACAGCGCCCAGATGGCCAGCGGCGACAGACGGCGGGTGAGCCGCGGCGCTTCCGCGGCGGGTCTTTGTTCGTTTTGGGCCATAGTCATGACTCCTTTTCTGCGCGCCGCCGGAGCGGCGCGCCTCGTTGACGCGGTTTACCGGCTGAGCAGCCGGGCGATGGTCTTGCGCAGAGCCTCCGGGTCGATGGGCTTGGAGGTGTAGTCGTCCATGCCGGCGGCCAGCGCCTCGTTCGAATCCTCCTGATAGGCGTTGGCGGTGAGCGCGATGATGGGGATGGAGGCGAGCGCCTTATCCTCCAGCGCACGGATCTTCGCCGTGGCCTCGTACCCGTTCATGACCGGCATCTGCACGTCCATGAGGACGAGGTCGAAGCGGCCCGGCTCGGAGGAGGCGATCTTATCCACGGCCTCCGCGCCGTTCACCGCCTGCTCCACGGTCCAGCCCTCCGCCGTCAGCAGCAGCCGGGCGATCTCGCGGTTGATCTCATTATCGTCCACCAGCAGGATGTTGAGCTTCTCGCCCGGCAGGGCTGCGGGCTCCGGCTCCGCAGGCGCGGGCTCCGGCGGCGCGGGCTCAAACGTAAAGCGGATGAGGAACGCCGTCCCGCTCTCCGGATCGGAGGTCACCTCCACCGTGCCGCCCATGCGGCGTATGTATTCCTGCGCGAGCGTCATGCCCAGGCTCACGCCGGGGAGGTCCTCCGCGGGGTTTTCGTCCCGTTCCCAGACGTCCGACTCGAAAATGCGGTCCAGCACCTCCGGCGGGATCGTCCCTTTGTTGCGGACGGAGAAGGTGTAGGTATCGTCCCCGGTCTGCACCGCGGCGACGGTCACCGTCTCTCCCGGCGGGGAGAAGAAGCAGGCGTTTTCCAGCAGGCGGGAGAGCACGTTCTCCAGCTGTTCACCGGCGCAGAGGACGCGGGGCTCCCGCAGACCGTCCGTGTCTGCGACGACCGTCAGCGCCTTTTCCGGGCGCGTTTCCGCGAAGCGGCGGCCCAGCGCCTCCGTCAGCGCGCGAAGGTCGGTGGGCACGGCGTGCAGTGTCAGCGCGCCGCTGTCCAGCAGGCTCATGGCCAGCAGGTCGTCCATGAAGGACATGAGCTGGCGGCCGGAAACGTCCACCCGCTCCAGATATTCCCTGATCCTGGCCGGGTCATTCTCCTCCCGGGCGAGGCTCGTGAAGCCCAGGATGCCGGTCATGGGCGTGCGCAGGTCGTGGGAGACGTTTGTGAAGAAGCGGACGCGGGCCTGGTTGGCGCGCACGGCCTCCGCCAGGGCGTCGGAAAGCTCCCGGGCGCGGCGGGTCTGCTCCTCCTGCAGCGCCGTGGAGTCCGCAAGGAGCATGAGGTAGAATTTCGCCGCGCGGTTGACGCGGCAGAACAGGAAATGCTTGTATCGCGTCTCCCCGTCGATGACGAAGGGTGCGTTCACGTTATAGACGGGCTCGCTCGCCAGCGCCTCGTCGATACGGGAAAGGCGCAGGGGGTTCTGGCGGTCCAGCGACTTGTCCCGGTCCTTGGGCATGGCGGGCAGGATGTAGTTGAGATACAGCTCCTCGTAGGTGCTCTCCTTATCCGCGGGCAGGAGCAGGCCGCCCTTTTTGCCGTCGTTGCTGATGAGGACGCGGTAGCGCCCGTCGATCAGGTAGGCGATCCTGTCGTACTGCTCGGTCAGCACCTGCTCCAGCAGCGTACGCTGGACCATCTCCTCGTTATAGGGCCGCTCGTTGATGAAGGCCACCACGTCGCCGGTGACGGGCTTTTCGGTGAGCATCGCCTCCACCTGCACGAAGGCGGGCGCTTCCCCCTCCCGCCGCACCATGGCCACCTGTTCCACGCGGGTCTGGCCGGCCTGGTAACGGCGCAGCAGCTCGTCCCGGTGGAAAAGGTTGCGGAACGCCGCGGCCTGCTCCGGCTCCACAAGGCGGGCGCTGCGCACCGCCAGCAGCTCCGAATAGCGCTCCAGCGTGTTGTCCAGCTCGCTCAGCGAGACGCCGGCGCGCTCCTCCACCTCGTCCCGGGTCAGGTCGACCCGGAAGACGGCCAGCGAATCCTCCGTCAGGGCGGAGAGCTCCTCCTTCATGTCCTCATACCGGGCGGCGAGCACCTGCTCCGTGTCCCGGATACGGCCCACGATGGCGAACATCACCCACAGCAGCAGGAACACGAACACGCTGCCGCCGAAGAGGATGGCCGCGACCATGATATCCGCCGCGCCGCTGATGCCCACTACGATGTAGCCGACGAGGAAGAAGATCAGCAGCAGGAGCGGCACGATGAGGAGCCCGCTGCGGCGGCTGCCGTGCTCCAGCGCGTCGCTGGAACGGACGAACATGCCGTAGCGGATGATATTGTAGACCATCAGGGCGCTGCCCAGGACGATCATGAGATAGATCAAAAGGCGCATAGGCTACTCCTTCTTTTTCCGTCTGTGAAAAAAACGGCGGGGCTTGTGAAAGGCGGCCCCGCCGGTGCTCATACGATATCAGTATAGGTGATTTTTGCCGGAAAAACAAGGCTTGCGTCCCTTTTTGCGGAAGTTTTTTACGGAACGCAGACGAGAACGGCGTCACGTGTCCTTCAGGCGCAGGAGCAGCGCTGCGTTCACTACCACGAACACGCTGCCGCAGTTATGCCACAGCGCGCCGGTGACGGGCGTCAGGACGCCGAGCGCCGACAGCACGAGCCCGTACGCCACACCGGCGAGCGTGCCGTAAATGATAACGGGGCCGGCAATGGCTGAGCGGCCGTTCCGCAACATAAAAAGAGCGCCCCTTCTCCCGGTCCGGTACCGGAGGACGTGGCGCCGTGCTGCAACACTTGAAAAATCACGTATCACGCAAGCCCAACAGATAATCTGCGCTGACTTTATAATAGCGACAAAGGGCTATGATATGCCGGATGGGCATTTCATTTTCTCCTTTTTCATAACGCGAATAGACCTGCTGGGTGGTACCGAGATAAGCCGCCACCTCTGCCTGTGTTTTGTCATGGTCCTCTCGCAATTCACGGATGCGGTCAACATAGGTCTTCATAGCGCCCCTCCCCCAGATAGTCTTTCCGAGAGAGATTGTATAATACGCCACATATAGTGTATTGACTTTACGTCATATGTGGTGTATAGTGGCGGTATCAATCATCTCTGGAGGTGGTCTAACGTGGATAATCAGACAACCCAGGCAAGCGCGCCCTCTGCTCAGCAGCCACTATACGGGCAAGGAACAGGCCCGGCACGTAAACTGAAAACAAACCGAAACTTGTTGGCTTTCATCCTTCTATCGCTCATAACCCTTGGTATCTACGGCCTCGTCGTCATGAGCCATATCTCTGAGGACATCAACACGATCGCTTCCAAGTATGACGGAAAACATACCATGCACTATCTCGTCGCCTTTTTGCTTCTCGGCGGCATAACAGCGGGTATCGTACCATTGGTTTGGTCGCACAAAATAAGCGACCGTATCGGCGACGAGTTGAACAGGCGCAACCTTGATTACCGGTTCAGCGCCGGCACCTTCTGGCTTTGGGGCGTCCTGGGCGCTTTGATCATCGTCGGCCCCTTTGTGTATATGCATAAATTTCTTAAAAGCATGAATCTGCTGTCCGAAGATTACAACATAAACGGTTGACAAAAAGAGCTCCTCTTCAAGGATGAAGAGGAGCTCTTTTCAACCCAACAAAACTAAGATGACGCCGTAGACGACGCCGGCGAGAGTGCCGTAGACGATGACGGGGCCGGCGATGATGAACATCCGCGCCGCGGTGCCGGTGATGAGACCCTCGGCCTTGAACTCCAGCGCGGGGGAAACGACGGAGTTGGCGAAGCCCGTGATGGGCACCAGCGTGCCGGCGCCGGAGAAGCGGGCCAGGTCGCCGTAAAGCCCCGTGCCCGTCAGCAGCGCGCCGAGGAAGATGAGCGTGACGCTGGTCATCGTGGCGGCGGCCTCCTTGTCGAGCCCCGCGGCCCCCCAGCCGTTCAGGATGAGCTGGCCCAGGCAGCAGATCGCCCCGCCGGAGAGGAAGGCGCGGGCGAGGTCCGCGCCGAGGGGCGAGGGCGGCGCTTTCTTTTTGACGTACGCCGCGTACTCTTTTTGGCTCATTTTCATGGAAAACAGCTCCTTTTTTCACAAAACAGTCGGTTTATTTTTGTGAAAAACCCGCGTAAATATACGCCGAAAACGCAAAAAACTCCCCGCTTTCGGCGGGGAGTTTTGCACGCGATAACGCTTACACCAGCTCGATAACGGCCATTTCCGCAGCGTCTCCGCGGCGCATGGCCGTGCGGGTGACGCGGGTATAGCCGCCGTTGCGGTCGGCATACTTCGGCGCGATGTCGGAGAACAGCTTGGTCACCACGTCTTCACGGGTGATGAAGGCGAGGGCCTGCCTGCGGGTGGCAAGCGTGTTCTTCTTGCCGAGGGTTATCATCTTCTCGGCGAGGGACGCGATCTCCTTGCAGCGGGTGAAGGTCGTCTCCATCCGGCCGTTGTCAAGAAAATCCGTGACCATCTGGCGGAGCATCGCCTTGCGCTGGGCCGTCGTCCTGCCGAGTTTACGGGTTCCGAACATGTCTTTTTCCTCCTTACTTACTGTCGTCTTCGCTCGCAAGCGCAAGACCCATCATGGCGAGCTTGTGCTCCACCTCTTCCAGCGACTTGTGGCCGAGGTTCCTGACCTTGATCATTTCGCTCTGCGTCTTGGAAATGAGGTCCTCGACAGTATTGATATTGGCGCGCTTGAGGCAGTTGAAGCTACGGACCGAGAGATCCAGCTCCTCGATCGTCATCTCCAGCACCTTGTCGCGCTGCGTCTCGGTCTTTTCCACCACGGTAGAGCTGCTGCCTATCGTCTCGGAAAGATCCGTGAAAAGCGTGAAGTGGTCGCACAGGATCTTCGCGCCCAGCGAGACGGCGTCCCGCGCGGAGATCGTGCCGTCCGTCCAGACTTCCAGCGTGAGCTTGTCGAAGTCCGTCATGTTGCCGACACGGGTGTTCTCCACCGCGTAGTTCACCTTGAGCACGGGCGTATAGATCGAGTCGATGGGGATCACGCCGATGCCGGGCTGCTGCAGCTTGTTCCGATCGGCGGAAACATAGCCGCGGCCATGGTTCAGCGTGAGCTCCATGCAAAGCTGCGCATCGGGCCCGAGCGTCGCGATATGGAGATCCGGATTCAGAACCTCCACCTCGCCGTCGGCCTTGATATCGCCCGCCGTGACTTCGCCCTCGCCGGCGGCCTCGATGTAGACGGTCTTTTCGCCCTCGCTGTGGAGCTTGACGATGACCTTCTTCAGGTTCAGCACGATCTCCGTGACGTCTTCCTTGACGCCGGGGACGGTCATGAACTCATGCTGCACGCCGGTGATCTTGACGGAAGTGACCGCGGTACCGGGGAGGGACGAGAGAAGTATCCTTCGAAGGGAGTTGCCGAGCGTGATGCCGTAACCTCTTTCCAGCGGCTCCACGACATACTTGCCGTAGGTATCGTCGCCCGGCGTCTCGATGCAGTCGATGCGCGGTTTTTCGATTTCTATCATTTACGTTTAGACCCTCCTTCTTTAAGTGGGCCGCAGGAGCGGCCTTTTGTTGTAGCTTACCGATCCGTTGAGGGTTATGGGGTTTATTTGGAATAGAGCTCGACGATAAGCTGCTCTTCCACGGGGAGGTCTATATCGTCTCTTGCGGGGACAGCGACGACCTTGGCGGCAAACGCGTTCTTGTCATACTCGAGCCACTTCGGCGGCTGACGGAAAGCGTTGGCCTCGATCGATTCCTTGATCTTATCAAGGCTGCGGCTGGACTCCTTCAGAGCGACCACCATGCCCGGCTTGACCAGGAAGGAGGGGATGTTGACCTTTTTGCCGTTGACGGTGAAATGTCCGTGAAGGACGAGCTGTCTCGCCTCCGCACGGCTCATCGCGAAGCCGAGACGGTAAACGGTGTTGTCCAGACGGGTCTCCAGCAGGGCGAGCAGGTTCTCGCCGGTCTTGCCGGGACGGCGCTCGGCCATCTCAAAATAGCCCCTGAACTGCTTTTCCAGCACGCCGTAATACCGCTTGGCCTTCTGCTTCTCACGAAGCTGGATGCCGTACTCGGAGAGCTTGCTGCGGCCCTGGCCGTGCATGCCGGGCGCGTAGCCGCGGCGGACGAGGGCGCATTTTTCGGTGTAGCATCTGTCGCCTTTCAGGAAAAGCTTCTGGCCTTCCCTGCGGCAAAGGCGGCAAACGGAATCTGTATATCTTGCCATTTTCCTACCTCCTTAAACTCTGCGGCGCTTCGGGGGACGGCAGCCGTTGTGGGCGATCGGGGTGACGTCCTTGATGGACGTGACGTCGATGCCGACGGTCTGCAGCGCCCGGATAGCGGCTTCGCGTCCGGAGCCGGGGCCCTTGACGTACACTTCGACCGTCTTGAGGCCGTGCTCCTTGGCCGCGGTGGCCGCCGTTTCGGCAGCCGTCTGCGCGGCGAACGGGGTGGATTTCTTGGAGCCGCGGAAGCCCATGCCGCCCGCGGAGGCCCAGGAAATGGCGTTGCCGTTCATGTCGGTGATGGTGACCATGGTGTTGTTGAACGTGGAGCTGATATGCACCTGGCCTTTTTCGATATTCTTGCGTTCTTTGCGGCGCGTTCTGACTTTCGCCTTGCCTTTCGCCTGAGTAGCCATTGACATATCCCTCCTTACTTCTTCTTATTCGCGATGGTACGCTTCGGGCCCTTGCGGGTACGGGCGTTCGTCTTGCTGCGCTGGCCGCGGACCGGAAGGCCCTTTCTGTGACGGTTGCCGCGGTAGCAGCCGATCTCGGTCAGGCGCTTGATATCAAGGCCCACCTGGCGGCGGAGGTCGCCCTCCACCATGTAGTTCTTGTCTATGCACTCACGGAGAGCAGCTTCCTGCGCCTCGGTGAGGTCCTTCACGCGGGTGTCGGGGTCGATCCCCGTCTCTTCGAGGATCTTTTTCGCGCTGGTGCGGCCGATGCCGTAAACGGCGGTGAGGCCGATCTCGATGCGCTTGTCACGCGGCAGGTCTACGCCGGAAATTCGTGCCATACTTCTCGATCATTCCTTTCTCTAAATTCAACCCTGTCTCTGCTTGTGCTTGGGATTCTGGCAGATGACCATGACTCTGCCCTTGCGCTTGATGACCTTGCACTTTTCGCACATGGGCTTTACCGAAGGTCTGACTTTCATATTTACCTTCCTTTCATTGCCGGAATTTTGTATTCTTACGTTCGCGGAGGCTCCCCTCCGTCCTTTATTTGCTTCGCCACGTGATCCGGCCGCGGGTCAGGTCGTACGGGCTCATCTGCACCGTGACCTTGTCCCCGGGGAGGATACGGATGAAGTTCATGCGGAGCTTTCCGGAAATATGCGCCAGTATGATGTGGCCGCCGCCTATATCCACGTTGAACATGGTATTGGGGAGCGATTCCACCACGGTGCCTTCAAGTTCTATGACATCGTCTTTCGCCAACTTTACATACCTCCTTCTGCTTCATGAGGGGCCTCCCGGATCCCGGAGAGCGCCCTTTTCAGTTCCCCGTTCGTCACCCTGTCCCCCGCCGCGATCCGCGCGGCGGTCTCGCCGCCGACGGCGCGCACGGGCTTCAGGTGTTTGAACTTTTTCTTCTTGGGCTTTTCGATCCTGCGGCCGGCGCCGTCGGCGATGAGCGCGCTGCCGTCCTCCGTCCCAACGACGAAAAACAGCTTGCCCGCGTCACGGCCGTTCACGGCCTCCACAACGTCGGAAATGTTTATTCCCATCCGTCTTCTCCGCAGACGGTGAGGATCTCGGGGTCGCCGTCGGTGATGAGGATGGAATTCTCATAATGGGCCGCAAGACTGCCGTCTGCGGTCTTCACCGTCCAACCGTCCGCCAGGGTCTTCACCTGCCATACGCCGGCATTCACCATGGGCTCCACCGCGAGGGTCATGCCCCTGACCAGTCTCGGCCCGTGGCCCGGGGCTCCGTAGTTGGGTACCTCCGGATCCTCGTGCATCACGGCGCCGACGCCGTGTCCGACGTAATCTCTGACGACTGAAAATCCGTTCTGCTCCACATAAGCCTGGACAGCGTGCCCGATGTCGGATACGCGGTATCCGACGCGGGCGTATTGGATGCCTTCGTAAAAGCTCTGCCGCGTGACCGCGATGAGCCTTTCGGCCTCCGCCGTGCCGTGCCCGGCGATAAAGGTCGCCGCGCAGTCGCCGACGAAGCCGTCCTTCGTGGCGCCGACGTCGATGCTGACGACATCGCCGTCGCAGATCTTCCGTTTGCCCGGTATCCCGTGGATCACCTCGTCGTTGATGGAGATACACACGGAAGCGGGGTAGCCGCCGTAGCCCAAAAAGGTGGGAACAGCGCCTTGGGAAACTATGAAATCGTGAACTGCTCGATCTATTTCAAGGGTTGTTACGCCGGGGGTCACCATTTTGCCCGCGAGAGCGCGGGCCGCCGCGGTAATTTTCCCCGCTCGGCGCATGAGGTCGATCTCGTTCGGGGTCTTGACTCGTATCATGCGTCAGATCCCCAGTGCTTTGAACACTTTTGCGGTGATCTCATCCACCGCACCGGTCCCCTCGACCGTTTTGAGCTTGCCGCGCGACCGGTAAAAACCGATGAGCGGCTCCGTTTCGCGGTGGTACACCGCGAGCCGGTTCTGCACAGTTTCGGGCAGGTCGTCCTTGCGGACGGTCAGTTCGCCGCCGCACTTGTCGCAGACGCCTTCCTTCGCGGGAGGGTTCGCCTCCACATGATAGGTGGCGCCGCAGGCGGTGCAGGCGCGCCGGCCGCCCATACGCTTTTCGATGACTGCGTCCGCCACGTCGATGAGGACGGCCACATCCACCCGGATGCCGCTCTTTTCCATCATCTCCGCCTGGACGAGCGTTCTGGGAACGCCGTCAAGGATACAGCCGTTTCGGCAGTCCGGCTCGGCCAGCCGTTCCGCGACGATGCCGATGATGACATCGTCCGGAACGAGCGCGCCGGAATCCATAAATTTCTTAGCCTGAAGGCCCACGGGGGTCCCGTTCCTGACTGCGGCGCGCAGGATGTTGCCGGTGGAGATGGTCGGGATGCCGAGCTTCGCCGCCACAACGTCCGCCTGCGTGCCCTTACCGGCGCCCGGGGCGCCGAGAAATACAAGATTCATGATCCCTCCTAAAGCCTGCGGCTTATTCAAGGAAGCCCTTATAGTTGCGCATGACCAGCTGCGCTTCGAGAGCCTGGACGGTCTCCAGCGCGACGCCGACAACGATGATGAGGGACGTGCCGCCGACGGAGATCCCGAAACGGCCGGCCGTGGGCGAGACAGCCCCGATGATCAGCGGCGTGATGGCGATGATGGCAAGGTAGATCGCGCCGAAGAGCGTCACCTTGTTCAGCACGTTGGCAATAAAGTCGCTGGTGGGCTTGCCCGGACGGAAGCCGGGGATATAACCGCCGTTCTTCTTCAGGTTGTTCGCCACCTCGATGGGGTTGAACTGGATCGTGGAGTAGAAATAGCTGAAGAAGATGATGAGGATGAAGTAGATGACCATGTAGGTCACGCTGCTGGTATCGAACAGGTCGATGAACCAGCCCTCGGACCACTTGGGCACGAATGCCGCCACCGTGGCGGGAAGGGACGCGATCGCCTGGGCGAAGATGACGGGCAGAACGCCGGACATGTTCACCTTCATGGGAAGGTGGGTGCTCTGGCCGCCGTACATCTTACGCCCGACGACGCGCTTAGCGTACATGACGGGTATCCGGCGCTCCGCATTCGTCACGATGACGATGAGCACGATGATCGCCAGCGCCCCGAGCAGCACCAGCACGTAGATCCACCAGGTGGACGGCGCGTTGATGATGTTGTTCACGGCAAGGATCAGCGCGTTGGGAACGCGGGATACGATGCTGATGAAGAGGATGACGGAGATACCGTTCCCGATGCCGAAAGCGGTGATCTGCTCGCCCATCCACATGAGCAGGGAAGCGCCGGCCACGAAGGTGGCCACGATCACGACCCCCTGCCAGGCGCCGCTCGTTTCGAGCAGGCCCTGGTTCCGGATCAGGACGTAGTAGGCGAAGCCCTGCAGGATCGCTATGCCGATGGTGGAATAGCGGGTGATGTTCTCGATCTTGCGCTTGCCCTCTTCGCCGCCGTCCTTGCTCAGTCTTTCGAGAGCCGGGATGGCGATGCAGAGCAGCTGGATGATGATCGACGCGTTGATGTACGGCTGGATGGACAGCGCGAACACCGTCGCCTGCGCCATGGACGAGCCGCTCATCACGTTATACAGCCCGAGGACCGTATTCGAAAGCTGGGAAAAATAGGCCGAAAGGGCCGCCACGTTTATCCAGGGAACGGGGACGGCGTTTCCGAGCCGGTAAAGAAGGATCATGAAGATGGTGAAGATCATCTTCTTGCGGATCTCCTCGACCTTCCACGCGTTTCGTATCGTCTGGATCACTCAGATCACCTCTGCCTTTCCGCCGGCCGCCTCGATCTTCGTTTTGGCAGACTCGGAAAAAGCCGAGGCTTTGACGGTCAGCTTCTTCTCCAGCTCGCCGTTGCCGAGGATCTTCACGCCGTACTTGCAGTCGGAGAGAAGGCCCTTCTCGATGAGCGCCGCCGCGTCGACAGTGTCTCCGTCCTCAAACTTGTTGAGGGAGGCGACGTTCACATAGTCAAGAGGCTTCGCAAAAATGTTGTGGAATCCTCTCTTCGGGATACGCCGGGCGAGGGGCATCTGGCCGCCTTCAAAGCCGACACGGACGCCGCCGCCAGAACGCGCCTTCTGGCCCTTGTGGCCGCGGCCGCCGGTCTTCCCGTTCCCGGTGCCGGGGCCTCTGCCCTTGCGCTTGCCCACGAACGTGGAGCCGGCAGCCGGAGAAAGATCATTTAATTTCATTTCCGCATACCTCCTTATTTATCTTCCGTGACGCTGACAAGGTAGCCGATCTGGGCCAGCTTGCCCCTGGTCTGCGGATTGTCGGGCTGGACGGTGTGATCCCCGATCTTGCGAAGACCCAGGGATTCCGCCGTGGCGATATGCTTATCATGCCTGCCGTTCAGGCTCTTCACGAGCGTAACGGTCAACTGTTTCGTTTTAGCCATTGTTCACGCCCTCCTTAACCTGCGGTCTGCTCGGAGGCAGCGCCGAGGCCGCGGGCCCGCGCCACCTGGGAGGCGTCACGCAGGCTCTTGAGCCCTTCCATCGTCGCGGCGACGACGTTCGCCGGATTGTTGGAACGAAGGCACTTGGTACGGATATCGGAGATGCCCACCGCCTCGACCACGGCACGGACAGCGCCGCCCGCGATAACGCCGGTACCGGCGGGAGCCGGCTTCAGCAGCACGCGGCCCGCGCCGAACTCGCCGATGACCTCATGAGGGATGGTGGAGCCGTAAAGGGTGATGGTGAAGATGTTCTTCTTCGCGTCCTCCAGCCCCTTGCGGATGGCTTCCGAAACCTCGCCGGCCTTGCCGAGACCGAAGCCCACGCGGCCCTTGCCGTCACCGACGACGCAGAGCGCGGAGAACTTGGCCACACGGCCGCCCTTCACTGTTTTCGATACACGCTTGAGGGAGACGACCTTCTCGATATACTCGGATTCGACTTTTTCGCGCTTGTTGTCTCTCCTGCTGTTATTTCCGTAAGGCATTTGTTTTCCTCCCTCCTCAGAATTCGAGACCGCCCTCGCGGGCACCCTCGGCAAGCTCCTGGACACGTCCGTGATAGATGAAGCCGCCGCGGTCGAAGACCACCTGCTTGATATCCTGCTTCACGGCGCGCTCAGCAATCATCTTGCCGACCTTGCGGGCGGCTTCCTTATTGCTGCCGGAGCCTTCAAAATCCTTTTCCACAGAGGACGCGGAGCACAGCGTCTTACCGGCGACGTCGTCGATGATCTGCGCGTAGATGTGCTTCTCGCTGCGGAAAACGTTCAGACGCGGTCTTTCGGGCGTGCCGATGACCTTCGCTCTGATCCTTTTATGTCTCTTCAGGCGCTGGCCCTTGGTATCAGGTCTCTTAATCATTCAACACACCTCCTTATTTACCGGTCTTGCCTTCCTTGAGATGGACGACTTCGTTCGCATACTTGATGCCCTTGCCCTTATACGGCTCGGGGGGCCGGATCGCCCGCACGTTGGCGGCGAACTGGCCGACCTGCTGCTTATCCGCGCCCAGGATGACGATCTTGTTGGGCGTGGGAACGTCGATGGTGATGCCGTCTACCTCAGGAACGTTGACCTGATGGGAAAATCCTACGTTGAGAACGAGGTTCTTGCCTTCCTTCGCCGCACGATAGCCGACGCCGTTGACCTCCAGCTCCTTGGAGAAGCCGTCGGTCACGCCCACGACCATGTTGTGCAGCAGGGCCCGGGTGAGGCCGTGAAGGCTGCGGTTCTCTTTTTCGTCGTTGGGACGGGCCACGGTGAGGACGCCGTCTTCGACCTTGATGTCCATCTTGGGATCGAAAGCCTGGGTGAGAGTCCCCTTCGGCCCCTTGACGGTGACCTTGTTGCCCTCTTCCAGCTTGATCTCCACGCCGGCGGGAACGGTGATGGGCGCTCTGCCTATTCTTGACATACTTCGGCCCCCCTTACCACACGAACGCCAGGACTTCGCCGCCGACATGCTCCGCGCGAGCCTTCTTGTCGGTCATGACGCCCTTGGACGTAGAGATGATAGCCGTTCCGAGCCCGCGCAGCACGTACGGGAGCTCGTCGGCGCCCGCGTAAACGCGGAGGCCCGGCTTGCTGACACGGCGGAGCCCCTGGATGACCTGGTCATTCCCGTTGTACTTCAGGGCGACGCGGATGACGCCCTGCGCTCCGTCACTGATGAGCTGATAACTCTTGATATAGCCCTCTTCCAGAAGGATCTCGGCGATCGCCTTTTTCATCTTGGAAGCGGGGATATCAACAGTCGCATGCTTTGCGGAATTAGCGTTCCGGATCCGGGTGAGCATATCCGCAATGGGATCTGTGATCTGCATGAATACTCCTCCTTTTAGAAGTTACCGCCCTGGCGGTTCAGGCGGCGAGGTATCTGCACCAATACGGGATTGACGCAGACCTTTCGCCATCCTTGTTGAAATGTTTTTACCAGCTGGCCTTTTTGACGCCGGGGATCTCGCCCTTGTAGGCGAGCTCCCGGAAGCAGATACGGCAAATGCCGTAGTTGCGGAGATACGCATGGGGACGACCGCAGATCTTGCAGCGGTTGTACTTACGCGTAGAGAACTTCGCAGGCGCCTGCTGCTTCAGTTTCATAGAAGTTTTAGCCATCTTAAAGCCCTCCTCAGTCCTGATAGAACGGAGCGCCGAGGAGCGTGAGCAGCTCTCTGGCCTCTTCGTCCGTCTTCGCGGTCGTGCAGACCACGATGTCCATGCCGCGGATCTTGTCGATCTTGTCGTACTCGATCTCCGGGAAGATCAGCTGCTCCTTCAGGCCGATGGCGTAGTTGCCGCGGCCGTCAAAGCTGTTGGGGTTGATGCCGCGGAAGTCGCGGACGCGGGGCAGCGCCACGTTGAAGAACCTGTCCAGGAACTCCCACATGCGGTCCTGCCGCAGCGTGACCTTGACGCCGACGTTCATGCCCTCGCGGAGCTTGAAGTTGGCGACGGACTTGCGGGCCTTGGTCACCACGGCGTGCTGGCCGGTGATGGTGCTGATCTCGTTGACCACGTTGTCCAGCATCTTCTGGTTGTCCTTGCAGTCGCCGCAGCCGACGTTGACGACGACCTTTTCCAGGCGGGGGATCTGCATGACGCTCTTATACTGGAACTTCTTCATGAGGGCGGGAGCGATTTCCTCGTTATACTTGGTTTTCAGTCTCGGCATATCTCTCCTCCTCACAGCGCGGCGCCGCATTTTTTGCAGGCGCGGTATTTCTTGCCATCCTTATCGAAGGCGTGGGCAACGCGGGTAGCCTTGCCGCACTTGGGGCAGACGACCTGGACCTTGCTGGCGTAGATGGGGGTCTCCTTCTTGATGATCCCGCTCTCTTCGCCCTGCTTGCGGGCCTTCTGGTGACGGGAGGCGACGTTGACGCCCTCCACGATGACCTTGCCGGCCTTCGGATCCGCAGTCAGGATCTTGCCCTTCTTGCCCTTGTCCTTGCCGGACAGGACGATGACGGTGTCGTTGTTCTTGATATTCATTCTGACGCCCTCCTCATATGACTTCGGGAGCCAGGGACAGGATCTTCATGTAATCCTTGTCGCGCAGCTCACGGGCGACGGGCCCGAAAATACGGGTGCCCACGGGGTTCTTGTCGTCCTTGATGAGAACGGCAGCGTTCTCGTCAAAGCGGACGTAGGTGCCGTCCGCACGGCGGGTCTCGCTGACGGTACGGACGATGACGGCCTTGACGACGTCGCCCTTCTTCACCTGGCCGCCGGGGGCAGCCTTGCGGACAGAAGCCACGATCACGTCGCCGATGGCGCCGTACTTACGCTTGGAGCCGCCCAGGACGCGGATGCACTTGATCTCCTTGGCGCCGGTGTTGTCGGCGACTTTCAGATAAGATTCCTGCTGTATCATACTGTCGCCTCCTTACTTCGCCTTCTCAATGATCTCGACGAGGCGCCATCTCTTGTCGCGGGACAGGGGACGGGTCTCCATGACGCGGACGGTATCGCCGATGCCGCACTCATTGTTCTCGTCGTGAGCCTTGAGCTTATAGGTCCTTTTAACGGTCTTCTTGTACAGCGGATGCTGCACGCGGTCCGCGATGGCGACCACGATGGTCTTATCCATCTTATCGGAAACGACCTTGCCCACTCTTGTTTTGCGGGCGGATGTTCTTACTTCACTCATCGTATTCCCTCCTTATCGCTCGAGCTGCTGTTCGCGGAGAATCGTCTGGACTCGGGCAATATCTTTCCTGACGAGGGCGATCTTGACAGGGTTGTCAAGCTGGTTGGTGGCGTGCTGCATGCGGAGCGTGAAAAGATCCTTCTTGAGATCCGCCAGCTTGGCCTCCATCTCGGAGGCGCTCATTTTTCTAACCTCGCTTGCCTTCATCTTATTCACCTGCTTCCTGTGTCTCGCGGGCAATTATCTTCGTCTTGCAGGGAAGCTTGTGGCCGCCGAGACGCAGGGCCTCGCGGGCATCTTCCTCGCTGACGCCGGCGATCTCAAAGAGGACTCTGCCGGGCTTGACAACTGCGACCCAATACTCAGGGGAACCTTTACCGGAACCCATACGGGTCTCGGCCGGCTTCTGGGTAACGGGCTTATCCGGGAATATCTTGATCCAGACCTGGCCGCCGCGCTTGGTATAACGCGTGATGGCGACACGGGCCGCCTCTATCTGGTTGGACGTGATCCAACTGGGCTCAGTAGCCACAAGACCGAACTCACCGTAGGTGACGGTGTTGCCGCGCAGGGCCTTGCCCTTCATGCGGCCGCGCTGCTGCTTGCGGTACTTGACTCTCTTGGGCATCAACATCAGTTGTTACCTCCTTCTTTCGGAGCTTCGGCCGGCGCCGCGGGAGCCGCCTGCTGAGGCCGACGGTCGCGGTTAAAGCCGCCCTGGCCGCCGCGGTTGTCGCGGTTAAAGCCGCCCTGGCCGCCGCGATTGTCACGGCCAAAGCCGCCGCGGTTGTCGCGGTTATAGCCGCCGCGGCGATCGTCACGCCGGTCGCCTCTGCGTTCACGGCGCTCTCTGAAGGGCTTGGACGTATCCATGGTCCGCGGGGTGGTGCGGAGCGTGGTCGTGAGGACCTCGCCCTTGTACACCCAGACCTTGACGCCGACGCGGCCGTAAGTGGTGGCCGCTTCCGCGAAGCCGTACTCGATGTCGGCGCGGAGCGTCTGCAGGGGGATGGTGCCCTCGTGATAGGTCTCGGTGCGGGCGATCTCGGCGCCGCCGAGACGGCCGGCGCAGGACACCTTGATGCCCAGCGCGCCCATGCGCATGGCGCGGCCCATGGCGTTCTTCATGGCGCGGCGGAAGCCGATACGCTTCTCAAGCTGCTGCGCGATGTTTTCCGCGACGAGCTGCGCGTTGGTATCGGGAGACTTGACCTCGATGATGGAGAGGGCCACCGGCTTGCCGAGCCGCTTCTCCAGATCGACGCGGAGCTTCTCGATCGCTTCGCCGCCCTTGCCGATGATGACGCCGGGGCGGGAGCAGTGGATGTAGATCTTGACGCGGGCGCTGTCACGCTCGATCTCGATCTTGGGGACGCCGGCGGAGTACAGGAGCTTCTTCAGATACTTGCGGATGTTGTAATCCTCGATGATCAGGCTGCCGACTTTATCGTCGCGCGCGTACCAGCGGGAATCCCAATCCTTGATGACGCCGACCCTCAGGCCGTGCGGATTCACTTTCTGTCCCATATTCTGCCTCCCCTCATTCTTTCTCAGCCACGACGAGCGTGATGTGGCTGGTCCTCTTGTTGATGCGATGGCCTCTGCCGCGGCCCACGGGCTGCATGCGCTTCATGATGGGGCCGGCGTCGGCGGAGACCGCCTTGACGTAAAGGTTCGCCGGATCCATGTTGAAGTTGTTCTCCGCGTTGGCGCAGGCGCTCTTCAGGAGCTTGGCCATATATTCAGCGGCGGCGTTCGGCGTCACGGCCAGGATGGCGGCGGCAACGTCCGTGTCCTTGCCCCTGATCTCGTCGCAGACGAGCTTCACCTTACGGGGTGAGATCCTGAGGTATTTGGCATGTGCGATAGCTTCCATTTGCGTTCACCCTCCTTACTGTCCGGTCTTGCTCCCGGAATGGCCCCGGAAGGTCCGGGTGGGAGCAAATTCACCGAGCTTGTGGCCGACCATGTCCTCCGTCACATAGACGGGAACGTGGCGGCGGCCGTCGTGGACGGCGATGGTGTGTCCGACGAAGGACGGGAAAATGGTGGAAGAACGGCTCCAGGTCTTGAGGACCTTCTTCTCGCCGGTCTTGTTGAGCTCCTCAACTCTCTTGAAAAGCTCGGGGGCAACGAACGGGCCCTTTTTGATGCTTCTGCTCATTTGTTTTTCCCCTCCTTACTTCGCATTCCTGCGCCTGACGATGAACTTGTCAGTGCGGTTCTTCTTCTTGCGGGTCTTGTAACCCAGGGCCGGCTTGCCCCACGGGGTCACGGGGCCGGGACGGCCGACAGGGCTCTTGCCTTCGCCGCCGCCGTGCGGATGGTCGCACGGGTTCATGACGGAGCCGCGGACCGTGGGACGGATGCCCATGTGGCGGACGCGGCCGGCCTTGCCCAGCGCCACGTTGCCGTGGTCGACGTTGCCGACCTGGCCGATGGTGGCCATGCAGTTCAGGCGGACGTAGCGATACTCACCGGAGGGGAGACGGACCTGCGCGAGGCCGTTCTCCTTCGCCATCAGCTGGGCGGACGTTCCGGCGGAACGGACCAGCTGGGCGCCCTTGCCGGGGTAGAGCTCGATGTTGTGGATCACGGTGCCCACGGGGATCTCGGAGATCGGCAGGGCGTTGCCCGGCTTGATGTCCGCCGTGGCGGAGGAGACGACCTGATCGCCGGCGGCAAGACCCACGGGCGCGAGGATGTAACGGCGTTCGCCGTCGGCATACTCGACCAGCGCGATATAGGCGGAGCGGTTGGGGTCGTACTCCAGACGGAGCACGGTGCCCGGCACGTCCAGCTTATCGCGGCGGAAATCCACGATACGGTACTTCTGGCGGTTGCCGCCGCCCTTGTGGCGGACGGTGATGCGGCCGTAGCTGTTGCGGCCGGCATGCTTCTTGAGCACCTCGGTGAGAGAGCGCTCGGGTCTGGCATGCTTGTCGACTCCATCGAAGCCGGAAACGGACATGTGTCTTCTGGCCGGAGTGGTGGGTTTATAGAATCGTATAGCCATTTCTTATTCCTCCCTTATACCATTCCTTCGAAGAACTCGATGGACTTCGAATCGTCGGTAAGACGGACGGTGGCCTTTTTCCAGTTCTTGGTCTTGCCTTCGGGATAACGGCCGACGCGCTTGGCCTTGCCGCTGACGTTTTCCGTGGTGATCTTCGCGACCTTCACGCCGAAGACCTTCTCGATCGCGCGCTTGATCTCCGGCTTGCCGGCGTCGGGCGCGACTTCGAAGGAGTACTTCTTGAGGTCGATGGATTCCATGGACTGCTCAGTGATGAGCGGGCGAATGATGACGTCGTATTCGGACTTCATTACGCGTACACCTCCTCGATCTTCTCAAGAGCAGCCTTCTCAACGATGAACGTATCCGCGTTGAGGATATCGTAGGTGCTCAGGATGGTGGAAATGGTGGTGACGACGCCGGGGATGTTCCGGGCGCTGCGGACCACGTTTTCCTTGACGCCGTCGGTCACGACGAGAGCCTTGCCGTCCACCTTGACGGCATCCAGGAACGCCTTGAAGCTCTTGGTCTTCGCTTCGTCCATGGCGAGCTCGTCGATCACGATCACGGCCTCTTCCCGCGCCTTCAGAGAAAGGGCGGACTTGAGGGCGAGACGGGCGACCTTCTTGTTCAGGGAATAGCTGTAATCACGGGGCTTCGGCGCGAACGCCACGCCGCCGTGGGTGAAATGCGGGTTGCGGGTCGAGCCCTGGCGGGCATGACCGGAGCCCTTCTGGCGGAGGGGCTTTATGCCGCCGCCGGAGACCTCGGCCTTGGTGAGAGCGCTCTGGGTGCCCTGGCGGCGATTCGCCAGCGTGCACTTGACCGCGTCATGCAGGACGGACTCGTTCGGCTCGATACCGAAGATGGCATCGGAGAGCGCGACTTCGCCCTTGACCTCGCCGGCCATGTTGTAAACTTTAACAGTAGGCATCGTTCATTCTCTCCTTTCCTTATCTTCTGGCAGAACGCTTCTGCGGGTTCGTGCTGACGGTCTGGGACGGGCCCTTGACCTCTCTGTACTTCTTGACGGTGTTCTTCAGGTAGACGATGCCGCCCTTGGGGCCGGGGATGGCGCCGCGGATGGCGATGAGGTTCAGCTCAGGATCGACCTTGACGACGGGAAGATTCTGGACCGTGACCTGCTCGACGCCCATGTGACCGGCGCCGATCTTGCCCTTGAAGATACGGGACGGGCTCGACGTGGGGCCCATGGAGCCCGCGTGACGGTGGACGGGGCCGCCGCCGTGGCTGGTGGGCGTCCGCTGCGCGTTCCAGCGCTTGATGACGCCGGCGTAGCCCTTACCCTTGGAGATGCCGACCACGTCGACGTGGTCGCCAGCCTTGAACATATCCGCCTTGATCTCGTCGCCTACTTCAAACTTGGAGCAGTCGTTGAACTGGAACTCCTTGAGGTAGCGCTTAAGAGCCTCGCCGGCCTTGGCGAGATGGCCCTTTTCGGGCTTGGAGAGCTTCTTCTCCTCGACGTCGCCGAAGCCGAGCTGTATGGCTTCGTAGCCGTCTTTTTCGGTGGTCTTCTTCTGGACCACGACGCAGGGGCCTGCTTCCACGACGGTAACGGGGACGACTTTGCCCTCGGCGTCGAAGATCTGCGTCATACCGGCTTTTCTGCCGATGATCGCTTTTTCCATTCTTTTATATTTCCTCCTGTAAGGTTATTGGTCGGACGATGTGCGCGCATATTATATAATGTATGCGGCGCAGAGATCGGCCGACGTGACCCCGTCCGGCTGTAACGGAACCGGACGACGGGTTTTTGACTTGCGTTATCAGAGCTTGATCTCGATCTCAACGCCGGCGGGAAGCTCGAGCGCCATGAGGGCCTCGACGGTCTTCTGCGTGGGGGCGATGATGTCGATCAGTCTCTTGTGGGTGCGGCGCTCAAACTGCTCACGGCTGTCTTTATATTTGTGTACCGCGCGCAGGATGGTGACGACTTCCTTCTTGGTGGGGAGAGGGATCGGGCCGGAGACCTTCGCTTCGGTGCGCTTCGCGGTCTCGACGATCTTCTCCGCGGCCTGGTCGATAATCTGGTGATCGTAGGCCTTCAGTCTGATACGGATCATTTTCTTCGCTGCTGCCATTGTTCTTTCCTCCAAAAATTCGTACGTAATGTGGATTGCGTACGGCGAGAGTTTTCTGTCAACATATCCGTGCGTATCACTCCTGTCCAGAAAAAAGGCCGGATCGTCATCCGGCCGGTCCCCTGTACAGGCGATATACGCCGCTGCCAGAGCTTCTCAGCCGCCCGATTACACGCCGCCGCGAGGCGACGCCGGACATGCTCCCCGGAAGTTACCACCAGGCGGTGCAATCTCCCGGATCATCACAGGCGCGCTTTGGGCATACCTTTCCCATAAGGCGCTCGAACAGAATATCAAAACAAACGCGCGTTGTCAATACTTATTTTTGAATTTTTTACGTTTTTTGCAAATTTACCCGCTCCGCCGTGCGTTTCGCAGCGGAGAAAGCAAATTTTTTCTAGCAGGTCATTGACTTCGGGTCAATGACCTGCTATACTGTGGCTATCAGAACAAGGAGGTAACGCGGATGGGCAAACGGCAGATCGCCGCGCAGGAGACGCGGCGCAGGCTCGTCGCCGCGGCGGAAAAGCTGATCGGGGAACGGGGGTTCGAGGCCGTCGGCGTGGCGGACATCGCCGGCGAGGCCGGCGTCGCCAAGGGCTCCTTCTACACCTACTTCAAGCGCAAGGAGGACGTGGTGGCGGAGATCGCCCTCAAGAAATTCGTCGCCATGGAGGAGCAGGCCCGCGCCGCCGGGGACGTCCGCTCCCGGATCGCCGCGTTCCTGCTGCAGTCCATGCGGTATATCGTGGACACTGGCGTGAACATCTGCCAGCAGTGGCTGAAAAACGTGGTGGAGCCGGAGGACGCGCAGGGCAAGACCAAGCTGCGCTACGACACCGGCGTGCTTAGGGACGCGCTGGCCGACGCCGCGGAGCGCGGGGAGCTGCGGCCGGATACGCCCGCGGACGATCTGGCCGACGCCATCGCGGCGACTTATTACGGCGCCGTGGCCGTCTGGGCCATCACCGACGGGAAGGCCGACCCCATGAAGCTGCTGGAGGACTACACCGAGGGAGCCTTGCGGGCCATGCTGGCCGCGTACAAGGCGTAAAGGAGGCAAAAAAGATGAAAAAACTGATCTCTATGCTGCTGGCGGCCGCGCTGCTGCTCGCCCTGGCCGCCTGCGGCAGCGAAAGCGGCGCGCCGGAGACGGCAAAGGACGGCGCGCCGGCGGCGCAGCCGGCCACACAGCCGGCGGACGTCCCCGAAAAGACGGAGGACGGAGAGGATCCTGCGCCGGAAACGGACGGCGGGAAGATCCTGGTCGTCTATTTCAGCGCCGCCAACACCGCGGACGCGGACGCCGTTTCCGCCGCCACGCCCCGCGTGGACGAGCTCGGCGCCACGGCGTATCTCGCGCAGCTCATCAGCGAGCAGACGGGCGGCGACCTGGCGAAGATCACGCCGCTCACGGACTATCCGACGGACTACAACGGCACGCTGGAGGCCGCCCAGGCGGAGCGGGACGGCGACGAACGTCCCGGCTACACCGTGGACGCAGACCCGGAAGCTTACGATGTGATCTTCGTGGGCTATCCCATCTGGTGGTACACGCGCCCCATGCTGCTGTACAGCTTTTTTGACGATCACGACTTCGCCGGCAAGACCATCATCCCCTTCAACACCCACGGGGGCTCCCGCGACGGCGGCACCTACCGGGAGATCGCGGAGGCGGAGCCGGACGCCGTCGTGCTGGACGGGCTCGCGGTCTCCGGCGGCGGCGTCGGCCCCGGGACGGCGGACGACGTGGCCTCGTGGCTCGCCGGGCTCGGCTATTGAGACGGACGCAGGACAAAGACAAGGAGGACTTTCATGAACAGGAAAACGGTAAACAATGACCATCCGGACGGCGCGGCGGCCGCGCTCCCGTTCCCGCAGGGCGAGCCCAACACGGCGTACGCGCAGTATTTCACCGGGCAGAGCTATCTCGCGCCGCTGACGCAGGAGCAGATCCCGACGTTCAACGTCACCTTTGAGCCCGGCTGCCGCAACAATTGGCACATCCATCACGCGGACAGGGGCGGCGGGCAGCTGCTCATCTGCCTGTACGGCCGCGGCTGGTATCAGGAATGGGGCAAGGCGCCGCGGGCGCTCCGCCCCGGCGATGTGGTCAACATCCCGGCCAACGTGAAGCACTGGCACGGCGCGGCGGCGGATTCGTGGTTCCAGCACATCGCGCAGGAGATCCCCGGCGAAAACACCGCCAACGAATGGTGCGAGCCGGTGGACGACGAACAGTACGGCAAGCTTAAATAAAAAAGGAGAAAAAGCATGGAATACTTCACCCTGAACAACGGGCGCACAATGCCCGTGGCGGGCATCGGCGTTTTCACCTTCACCCCTGCGGAGGCGCAGGCGGCTATCGAGAGCGCGCTGCGCGACGGCGTGCGGCTGATCGACACGGCCAACGCCTATCAGAATGAAAAGGCGACCGGCCGCGCCATCAAGGCGAGCGGCGTGGCGCGGGAGGACATCTTCCTCGTCACGAAGCTGTGGCCCTCCGTCTACGAGAGCGACAGCGCGGTGGACGACACGCTCCGCCGGCTGGACACGGACTACATCGACCTGCTGTTCCTGCACCAGCCCACGGACAACTGGCAGGCGGGCTACCGCAACATCGAAAAGGCCGTCCGGGCGGGCAAGGTCCGGGCCATCGGCCTTTCGAACTTCGACGTGTTCCCCGGACTGACGGAGGAGGCGCTCGCCTTCGCGGAGCTGAAGCCGCAGATGGTACAGGTGGAGGCGCACCCTTATTACCCGCAGACGGCGCTGAAAAAGCTGCTGGGGGCGCACGGCATCGGTCTTATGGCGTGGTACCCGCTGGGCCACGGCGACAGGCAGCTGATCGAGGAGCCCGTCTTTGCGGCGCTCGGCCGGAAGTACGGCAAGACCGCCGCGCAGATCATCCTGCGCTGGCACGTCCAGAGCGGCAGCGTGGTGATCCCTGGCTCCCGCGATCCCGCTCACATCCGGGACAATTTCGCCATCTTCGACTTCGCCCTGACGGACGAGGAGATGGCCGCGATCGCCGCCCTGGACAAAAACGTCCGCTACTACAACGGCACGGCGGAGCAGATCGCGGGCTTCAAGGCGTGGGCACCCGACTTTGACGCGCAGGAGTGACGGCGATGGCGAAAAACCTTATCATTTATTATTCGCGAAAAGGCGAGAATTACGTGAACGGCGCCATCCGCGCACTGGACAAGGGCAACACGGAGCTGGTCGCGGAGCACATCCGCGACGCCGTGGGAGCCGACCTTTTCGAGGTGGACACCGTGAAGCCCTACAGCGCGGATTACATGACCTGCACGGCGGAGGCCAAGGAGGAACTGCGCCGGAACGCCCGACCGGAGCTCAAGGCGTATCTGCCCTCCGTGGCGGCGTACGACAACATCGTCGTGGCCGGCCCCTGCTGGTGGGGCACGTATCCCTGCGCCATCTTCACGCAGCTGGAGAAGCTGGACTTCACCGGCAAGCGCGTGTTCCCCGTGATGACCCACGAGGGGAGCGGTCTCGCCGGCGCGGCCCAGGCGCTGAAAAAATACTGCCCGGGCGCGGCGGTGGGCGAGGGGCTCGCCATCCGCGGCGCGGAGGCGGCGAACGCCCGGGACGCGGCGGCCGCGTGGGCGAAGCGTCATCTGCAGTAAGCCAAAACAGCCGGGAGCCGGCGGCTCCCGCACGGATAAGGAGAAACGCTTGAAACAGACCGTTACGCGCCCGGACGGCGCGCGGCGCGGACGCATGGCCGTCGACGGCGCCATGCTCATCCTGCTGCCCGTGCTGATGGCATACTCGCTGGTCGGCGAGCTTTGGCACGAGATCGCGGGGGTGGCTATGACGGCGCTCTTCCTCGCGCACCACATCCTCAACCGGAGGGCCGCGGCGGCCCTCTTCCGGGGGCGGCAGACGCCGGAGCGCCTTTTCAGCACGGCTGTTACGCTGCTGCTCTGCGCGGTCATGATCCTGCTCCCGCTGAGCGGGATCGCGATGTCGCGCCATCTGTTCACGTTCCTGCCAGCAGGCGGTCTCGCCGCCCCGGCGCGGACGGTCCATCTGCTGGCCTCCCACTGGGGCCTGGCGCTGATGGGCGTCCATCTCGGCCAGCACGCGGACAGCATGCTCGCCGGCGCAAAGCGGCGCAGGGGCGTTTGGCTCCCTCTCGCGGCGGCGCTGACAGCCGTCGCCTGCTGGGGCGCGTATCAGTTCCTCCGCCGCGGGCTGTGGGACTATATGACGCTGAAAACGCAGTTCGTCTACTTCGACTACGGCGAGCCGCGGCTCCTCTTTTTTGTCAGCTATCTCGCGATCGTCGCGTGCTTCGCGTGGATCGGCCGGGCGGTGAAAAAACTTCTCCGCAGGCTCGGCGGCGGCCGGGCAGACAACTCTTTTCAGGCAGGTGCATGATGGAATACAGACTTTTGGGAAATACGGGGCTGCGGGCCAGCGTCATCGGCATGGGCTGCGAGGGCTTTGCCGAGGACGGCTGCGCCATGGCCGCGAAGCTGTTCGACAAGGCCGAGGAGCTCGGCGTCAATTACTTCGATCTCTACGCCTCCGACCCGCAGGTGCGCGCGGCCGTCGGCCGGGCGCTGAAGGGCCGGCGGGAGAAATTCCTCATCCAGTCCCACATCGGCTCGGTGTGGAAAGACGGCCAGTACTGCCGCACGCGCGACCTGGCCGAGGTCAGGCAGGGCTTTGAGGAGATGATGGCCCTGCTGGACACCGGCTATCTGGACGTGGGCATGATCCACTACTGCGACGCGATGAGCGACTGGGAGACCATCGTGGCGAACGGCGTCCTCGACTACGCGCGGGAGCTGAAGGCCGCCGGGCGCATCCGCCACATCGGCCTTTCCAGCCACAACCCGCTGGTCGCGGAGCGCGCCGTGACCGAGGGCGGCATCGAGGTGCTGATGTTCTCCGTCAACCCCTGCTACGATCTGCAGCCCGCGAACGAGGACGTGGAGCAGCTGTGGAGCGACGAGGCCTACGCCGTCGATCTGACGAACATGGATCCCGACCGGCAGCGCCTTTACGAAACGTGCCAGCGCCGCGGCGTCGGCATCACCGTGATGAAGGCCTTCGCGGGCGGCGATCTGCTGAACGCGGAGCTGTCGCCGGCCGGCGTCGCGCTGACGCCCCACCAGTGCATCGCCTACGCGCTGTCCCGCCCGGCGGTGGCCGTCGTGCTGGCCGGCGCGCACACCGTGGCCCAGCTGGAGGAGAGCGCCGCATACTGCGGCGCGGATGACGCGGCGCGGGACTATGCCGCGGCGCTGGCCTCCTTCCCCCGGATCCACTGGGAGGGGCACTGCATGTACTGCAGCCACTGTGCGCCCTGCCCCGTGCAGATCAGCGTCGCGGACGTGACCAAGTTCCTGCACCTGGCAAAGGCGCAGGGGCAGATCCCGGAGACCGTGCGGGAGCACTACGCCGCGCTGGCGCACCACGGCGGCGAATGCGTCGGCTGCGGCGCCTGCGAAAAGCGCTGTCCCTTCGGCGTCGCCATCCGTGAGAACATGGCGGAGGCCGCGGCCGTGTTCGGTTATTGAAAACAAAAAAGCACCCTGTCGGGTGCTTCCCACGTGTTGCCAAAAAGAAAAACGCCGCCCACAGGGCGACGTTTTTCTTTTGGAGCGGCCTACGAGGCTCGAACTCGCTACCTCCACCTTGGCAAGGTGGCGCTCTACCAGATGAGCTAAGGCCGCGGCTGCGGCGTGGATTATTGTAGCACCGCTTGGCCGCCCGTGTCAATATGAAATTTCCGTAAATTCTCATCTCTGCCATTCATTTACCGTCTCCCGCGCTTGCTATGGAACGAAAAATATGGTATGATGACCGCAACGCGGCCATCATACCAGTGCATCTCGCTGCGCTGCAGCGAGGCACAAAAATCTAAAGGCCGTGCCGCCGGAGGCGGCACATGGCCATATAACATGTCCGCGGACATGTTATATTTGTCAAACAAGGCGAAAACCGTTTTTCTTTCGACACGCAGGAGAAACCATGAAATACAAGATATCCAACAACGTGATACGCCGACTGCCCCGGTACATACGCTTTCTGGAGCTGCTGGAGGCCAGCGGCGCCGTCCGTGTCTCCTCCAAGGAACTGGGCGAGCTGATGGGCCTGACGGCGTCCCAGATACGGCAGGACTTCAACTGCTTCGGCGGCTTCGGCCAGCAGGGCTACGGCTACAACGTGCAGCAGCTGAGCGAGGCGATGAGCGAGATCATGGGTATTTCCCACGAGCGCAAGGCCATCGTCATCGGCGCGGGCAACCTGGGCAAGGCGCTCATCGCCAACTTCAAATTCAAAAAATACGGCTACACGCTGACCGCGGCTTTCGACGTGTGCCCCGAGCTGGTGGGCAAAAAGTTCAGCCGTACCCCCGTCTACCACATCGACAAGCTGGAAGAATACCTGATGAAGAACAAGGTGGACGTGGCCGCGCTGACGCTGCCCGGCGAGACGGCCAGCGGCGTGGTGACGCGGCTCATCAACAGCGGGGTGCCCGGTATCTGGAACTTCACCCGGCTGGAGTTCCCCGCCACCTTCGGCCCCGCCCGGGTGGAAAACGTGCACTTTGCGGACAGCCTTCTCGTACTGAGCTACGCGCTCAAGGAAAAGGAGAAGGAGGAAGGAGGGGAGGCGTGATGAAACGCTTTGTGACCCTGCTTCTGGCGGGCGCGTTCCTGCTGGGCCTCGGCGGCGCCGTCGCCGGCGCGGGCGGTTCCGCGTCCGACCCCTTCATCTCCCGGAGCTATGTGGACGGGACATATAAAAACAACGTCGTCTCCGGCGCGCAGAGCACCATCTCCTCCCGGCTGAACACCGTTTACAGCGACCGGCTGGCCAGACTGGAGGCCGCGTATGCAAGCCGCAAGGCGGAGCTGACCGGCTCCGACGGCTACGCTTTCGCCGCGGCCAGCGAGCCGCTCTATCTGCCCGCCGGCGCCACGCTGAAGGGCCTTGCCGGCGCCGTCGTCGTGCCGCTGTCCGGCCGGCTGACCTACAAGGTCTCCCGGGGCGCGCTCATCGACGTTTCCGCCGGGGAGGAAACGGCCGCCTCCGGCGAGCTGACCGCCGGCGTCCGCTACCTCTGCGCGGAGGAGACGGAGGTCGTTTTCACCGCCGCGGAGGACGCTTACTGCACGGTGCGCGGCCGCTACCAGGCCACCGGCGCGGAGCCGGTCTTCACCGCCTACACCGACGTGAGCCCCGCTCACTGGTTTTATCATGAAGCCAAATACATCTACGACAACGACCTCTACTACGACGCCCGCGCCTCCACGTTCCGGGAGAGCGAGCCCGTGACGCGCGCCACCTTCGTGTACGCGCTGTGGAAGCTCTCCGGCGCGCCGAAGCCGACCACCGTCGCCACGTTCAAGGACCTGAAGGAGGACTGGTACGTGGCCGCCGTGACGTGGGCCGCGGAGAACGCCATCGTGGAAGGCTACTCCGCCGCGGAGTTCGGCCCCGCGGACAAGGTAACGCGGGAGCAGATCGCCTGTCTCATGTACCGCTACGCCCGCTTCAAGGGCACGAGCCTCGCCGCGAACGTGGATCTCGCCGCGTATACCGACGCCGTACAGATATCCGACTGGGCGCTGACCGAGATGAAATGGGCCAACGTCCAGGGCCTCATCACCGGCGTCACCAAGACCACTCTGGAGCCCCAGGGAACAGCCACAAGAGCGCAGGTCGCCGCCATCATCATGCGTTACGCGACCTGACAGAAGGAGCAACATGAAGAAAAAGATCACCGCCGTCCTCACGTTCATCCTCGCCGCCGCGCTGCTGGCCGCGCCGGCGCTGGCGACCGACTTTACGATCAAGGATTACGACCTGTCGTTCTCCCTGCCCGACGACTGGTACGTCATCACGCCGGACACGCCGGACGACGATCCGATTTTCACTTCTATAAATTCGGACCCCGACGCGCTGCGGGAACGGATGACAAACGAGAACATATATGTGTTCGCCTTCAAGCCGAATTCCCCCATCGTCCTTTACGTGACCGCGTCAGAGGATGAGGCCAGCCGCTCCGTTTTCACCTACACAAAATATTCCGAAGAGGAACTGAACGAGCTGGCTATCAAGACGCTGGATGAGATGGAAGCCGTCGACGACATGAAAACACGCACCGGTTACGGCGTTTACATGCGCAACGGCATCCGCTATATCGTCCTCTGCTACTGGCACTTTTCCAACGATGACCTGATTCATTATCAAGAGTTCCGCACGATCTATAACGGCAAGAACGTCAGCGTCGTCATGGCCGGCGTGGAACAAAAGATCCAGGAGGAAAATTCCGACACGCAGAGTTACGTCGTCGACCACCTGCGCTTCACCAAAACGCTGAAGGATCCCACGGCCGGCGTCTCCGGCGGTGAAAAGGGCCTCGCCAACTACGCGCTCGTTATCGTCTGCGCCGTCGGCCTCGTCGGCGTGCTGATCTGGAGCCTCGTCGACGCCGCCAAAAAGAAAAAACGCGCGGCGGCCGCGGCGGCGGAGCCCGACGAAAAGCCGGACGACAGCGGCGGCGAATAACCCAAAACAAAGCGCGCGGCCGCGGCCGCGCGCTTTTCCCGAAAAGGAGGGGGTTTGGTGGAAACTGTCCTCGCACGTCTTCGGGCGCTCGGCGATAACAAGAACGCCGCGTTCCAGCGGAAGCTGACGCCCGGCGTGGCGGCGGAGCGCTTTCTCGGCGTGCGCGTGCCGGCGGCGCGCCGGCTGGCCGCGGAGCTCGCCGGGACGGAAGAGGCGGACGTGTTCCTCGCCGCGCTGCCCCATACGTATTTTGACGAGGACCTGCTCCACGGACTGCTGGTGGCGCGGCTGCGGGACTTTGACGCGTGCCTTGCCGCGGTGGACCGGTTCTTGCCCTATGTGGACAACTGGGCCGTGTGCGACACGCTGTCCCCCGCCGTGTTCCGGCGTCACCGGGACGCGCTTTTCGGCGCGGCGCGCCGCTGGGCCGCCTCCGACAGGACGTACACCTGCCGCTTCGGGATCAAGATGCTGATGGATCACTATCTGGACGAGGCGTTCCGCCCGGACTGCCTCGCCATCCCCGCCGGGATCGTGAGCGGCGAATACTACGTCAACATGATGCGGGCGTGGTTTTACGCCACGGCTCTGGCCAAGCAGTGGGACGATGCGGCGCCCTATCTGGAACGCGGCGTTCTAGACCGCTGGACCCACAACAAGACCATCCGGAAGGCGGTAGAGAGCTACCGTATCACGCCGGAGCAGAAGGCGTATCTCAAAACGCTGAAGCGATGATAAAAAAACGCCCCGGGACGCGCGTCCCGGGGCGTTTTTGCGTTTTACTGATCCTTCAGCCGCTCGACCCGGCGGTAGACGGCCCGGTCGCGGCCGCTCTCCTTCGCCTCGTACAGGCAGTCGTCCGCCACGCGGAGCATGTCGTTCTCCGTGGGCCGGAGCCCCGCGGCGAAGGTCGCCGCGCCGGCGCTGATGGTGATGTCGATCCGCTGGCCCTCGATCTCCATGGGCTCTTCGCGGAAGAGCTGGAGAGCCGCTTCCACCTTGTCGTCGCTGTACTCCCCGTCCAGGAAGATGACCGCGAACTCCTCGCCGCCCCAGCGGCACACGGGCACGCCCATCGTCCGCTCGATCCGCGCGGCCGTTTCCTTCAGCACGCCGTCGCCCACGAGATGGCCACAGGTGTCGTTGATCGCCTTGAAATAATCCAGGTCGAACATCACGAAGGCGGTCTCGCCGTCCAGCCGGTCGTACCGGTCCGCGACGTATTCCCGCAGACCGTTGCGGTTCAGCGCGCCGGTCAGGCTGTCATGGGTGTAGAGATAGCGGTATTTTTTAAAGCTTTCGCGGCGGATGATCTCCAGCAGCAGCGACACCACATAGGTCACGATGTAGACGATGGGGAAGCGCAGCAGGAACTCCTCCGCATACCGGAACAGGAGCAGCGCCCGCCCCAGCGGCGTCCAGAACAGGAACACCAGCACCGCGAACAGCGCCCCGGACACGGCCGTGCCGCGCGCCCGGCCGAACACCAGCATCGCCAGCGCCGGCACCAGCAGCGCCCAGATGACGCTGAAGCCGTTGGAAAGGCCGCTGACCGCGAAATACGTCAGCACGCCCAGGATCGTGACGGAAAGGAACCACCGCATGGCAAGATAGCCTTTTCGGCCCAGGCTGACCAGATAGGCGTTCAGAAAGCATGCCGCGGCCAGGAGCAGCGCCGCGCCGGCACTGGTCCCGTGGCGCGTGATCAGGTCCACCGCCCCCACGAGCACGGCGAAGACGCCCAGCACCACCAGCGTATAGTGACACTGGAGGCGCTCGCGCTTTTCTTCATCCACGGTCTGGAGGGAGAAGACGCTGGTCAATCCTTTCAGAAGCTTCATATCGTCGTCCCTGTCCTGTCTGTTTTGGGGAGGCCATTGTATCATCTGTGGGGCGGCGCGTCAAGTTTTTCGGGTCTGAAAGGCAAAAAGAGGGGATTTTTGCCACTCTTTTTGCCCGTTTCGGCTCAAAAGCCCAGGTCCTCCCCCACCAGGATGACCTCGATCCGGTCCTTGACGCGGGAAAAGCGCGTCACCAGCATCTGGCAGCAGATGGTGCCCTCCGCGAGGCAGTCGGCGCAGGTGCCCAGCGTGTTGCAGGGCGTGCCCAGCATGAACCGCTGGGCGTTGATGGGCGCGGCCACGGTGCGGGCGCGCTTGATCGCGGCGTCCAGGTCGCGGCAGACCTTGTTCATGCCCACGAGGAAGAGCACCTTCTTCGGCCCGTAGGCGATGGCGGCCACGCGGTTGGCGTTGCCGTCGATGTTCACCAGCATGCCGTTCTCCGTCATGGCGTTGGCGCCGGCGATGAACCAGTCGGAGAAAAAGTGCTCCTGCGTCGCCTTCTCCTTCTCCTCCGGCGGGAAGTCGTTGCGGTCGATGTAGCGGTACGGCCCGGCCTTCAGCGCGTCGAAAAGACCGATCTCCGTGGCGGACGTGCAGCCGCCGGCGGTGACGGTGCTCCCCTCCGGTATCAGCCGCAGCGCGAGCTCCCGGGCCTCCGCCCCCGTTTCGGCGTAATAGCCCCGCATGTTCCGGCTCTCCAGTCCCTTGATGATGCGGGCGGCCAGCGCCCGGTTCCGTTTCTGTACGTTTTCGTTCATGAGTAGACCCTCCTTACCGTCTGTATCTGTCAGCCCGCTTTTTGGGCGTCCTTCTTCAATATCCGCCGCAGCAGGAAAAGCGCGAACACCGCCCCGCAGGCTTCCCCGGCCGGCAGCGCCGCGGCAAGGCCCGCCGCGCCGAACAGCCGGTCCAGCAGGAACATGAACGGGATATAGAACACCAGCTCGCGCACGAACGCATGGAGCATGGTCTCCCGTCCCTTGCCCATGGCCTGCATGCAGTAGGACGAGTGGTAATTGAGGAACTGCACCGGCGAGGCGACGCACCGTATCCGCAGGAACAGCGCGGCGTAGCCCACGGTGACGAGCGCCGTTTCCGCGTCGCCCGCCGTGGTGCTGAGGAACACGCGGGACGCCTGCGGCGCGAAAAGCTCAAAGAGGACGATGCAGGCCGCCGCGATGGCGAGGCCCGCCCGGCGCGCCGTGCGGATGACCGTGCGCATGCGTTCATGGTCGCCGGAGGAGTAGTTGAACGCCACGATGGGCAGCATGCCCTGGGAGATACCGATGTTGATCGCGTTGGGCAGGCGGTCGATCTTCATCACGATGCCCATGGCCGCGAGGACGAGATCGTTATGGGCGGCGGCGATGATGTTCAGCGTGACGTTCGCCACGTCGAAAAGCCCCGGCAGGACCGCCGACGGCACGCCCACGGCGAAAAGCGCCGCGATCTGATGGCGCTCCAGCGTGCGCGCCGCGCGGAAGCTCATCGTGAGCGGCGCTTCGCCCGCGGCGCGGCGGTAGGCATAGAGCAGATAGACGCACGAGACGACGTTGGAGATCAGCGTCGCCACGGCGGCGCCCGTGACCTCCTGCCCGCGGGGCAGGAGCACGAACATGAACAGCGGGTCGAGCCCGACGTTCAGGATACCGCCGAGGCTCAGCCCCGTGCTGGCCTGGGCGGACCAGCCCGCGTTCCGCAGGAGGTGCGCCAGCGTCAGCGAGAGGATGGCGGGCAGATTGCCGCACACGGAGACGATGAGCGCGTAGCGGCGGGCGTAGTCCATCGTCGCGTCCGAGGCGCCCATAAAGCGCAGCAGCGGCGTGAGGAAGCTGCCCAGCAGGAGCGAATAGAGCAGCGAGACCGCGATCGCCCCGTAGACGCTGAACGCGCTGACCTGCTTCGCCTTGTCGTGGCCGCCGGCACCCATGAGCCGCGCCACGAGACTGCCGCCGCCGATACCGAAAAGATTCGCCAGCGCCACGTTGACCATGACGAACGTCAGCGTCAGCGTGGTGGCGGCCATCATATACGAATCGCCCGTCCGCCCGATGAAAAACGCGTCCACCATGTTGTAGATCAGGTTGATCAGCTGGCTGATGATGGTGGGCACCGCCATGGCGAAAAGCGCCTGCGCCACCGGCGTGCGCGCGAACAGCTCCTGTTTGTCGATCTCTTGCCTTCTCATGCCCTGTCTGCCTCTTACCCTAAAAGCTCCCGCTGCCGGGGCGTTCCCGCGCCGTCAGTCGCGGTTTTTGATGACGTCCGATACCTCCTGCAGGGAGATGAACGCCTTCTCGTCGATCGCGTGGACCGTACGCTTCAGTTTGTTGATCTGAAAATGGTTGATGATGAAATAAACGATCTCTTTCTCTTCCTTGGAATACCCGCCGACGGCCCGCACGATGGTGCCGCTGGTCTGGAAGATGGCCGAAAGCGCGTCGGCGATCTCGGCGGCCCGGGTGGTGACGATCATGGCGCATTTCGAGCGGTCAAAGCCCTCCACGATGAAATCGACCGTTTTGGAACCGACGTAATACGTCACGATAGAATAGAGCGGCAGGATCCAGCTGTCGATGATGAGCCCGCACGCCGTATAGAGCACGGTATTGAAGATCATGACGAACGTGCCGATGGAGATCCCGATCCGCTTTGCAAAGGCCACGGAAAGGACATCGATCCCGTCGATGGCGCCGCCGAAGCGGATGGTGAGTCCGCTGCCCACGCCGGAGATGACGCCGCCGAAAATGGCGCACAGCAGCAGATCCCGCCCCGCCAGCGGGGAAACGAAGCCCACGTCGACGGGCAGCACGTCCATGATGAGATACGCCGCGAGGGAATAGACGCCCACGGCGTAGAGCGAGTAAAGCGTGAAGGCGAGCCCCTGCCGCCGCAGGCCGAAGGCGAAAACCGGCACGTTCAGCAGCACGAGGAAGAGAGAGAGCGTCCAGCGCGCCGGGGTGATCTGGTCCAGCAGCATGGACAGGCCGGATATGCCGCTGTCATACAGCCGGACCGGGAAGAGAAAAATGGTCACGCCGAAGGCGTTGACGATCCCCGCCAGCGTCAGCGCAAGAAAGCTGACGGCGCGAAGCTCCTTCAGCTCCGCCCGGAGACCGGCCCCGGTGAGGCGGGGCGTTCTTTTTTGCGTCGTCTGCGTCATCGCGTCCCTCCGCGCCGTCCGTTCACAGATACTGTCTCATCTCGCCCAGCGAGGCAAAAATGCACGTAGGCTCCACGTCCGATCCCGCCACGGTCTCCATGGTGGCCTCCCCGGTCAGGACGAGAAACCCCTTCGCCCCGTTTTTGACGCCGGTGGCCACGTCCGTATAGAGCCGGTCGCCCACGTACGCCGTCTGCGCCGCGGGGACGCCCGTCAGCGCCGTGATCATGTCCACCGTCTCCCGCCACGGCTTGCCGAGATAGCGGGGCTCCACCCCCGTGGACGCCGTGATCAGCGCACAGATGGCGCCGCAGTCCGGCATGTAGCCGTACTCCGCGGGGCAGTTGATGTCCATATGCGTCGCGATGAAGGCCGCGCCGTTCCGCACGAAGTGGCAGATACGGTCCAGCTTGTGATAGGTGAGCGTGGTGTCGAAGCTCTGCACGGCGACGTCCGGCGCGTCCTCCACGAGCCGGATCCCCCGGGCGCGCCAGTTCTCCGCCAGCACGGGGGTGCCGTTCAGATAGACGCGGGCGCCGGGATACTGCCGCTGCAGGTATTCCGCGCAGACGTCCCCCGCCGTGACGATCTTGCTCTCCGGCACGTCGAGCCCGAGCTTATGCAGCTTTTCCACATAGACCGCGGGCACGCGGGAGGCGTTGTTGGTAAAAAAGAGGTAGTCCCGGTCCGGCGCCGCCTCCACCGCGCGGATGAAGTCGAGCGCGCCCGGGATGGGCCGGTCGCCGATGTAGACGGTGCCGTCCATGTCCAGCACGAAGAGCCGGACGCCCCGCAGGGCCTCTTCCTTTTGCAGCATGGGCCGTTCCTCCTTTTCCGCGTCAGTCGTACAGCTCCGCCGTGACGGCGTCCGCCGTCTCCGCGAGCCGTCCCCGGTCCAGCGCGAAGCGCAGGACGGAATAGCGGGGCCGCACCTGCCAGCCCTCCATGAGGCTGGCGCGGAACAGCTCCCGCCCGATGCCCAGCTCCCGCGGGCTGACGGGGGCGCCGCCCCGCCGCAGCAGGGTCTCGATCTCCTCATGGGGCGGGCAGAGCGCGCCCGTGCCCGGCGGCAGGATATCCGCCAGACGCTCGAAAAAGCGGGCGATGACCGTGGCGGCGACGCCCACCTGGATACCGTGGTGATGGGGATTTTCCCCGCGGGCGATGGAATCCATCTCCCAATAGTGCGACAGCATGTGCTCCGCGCCGGAGGCCGGACGGGACACGTTGATGAGCGCCATGGCGACGCCCGTCATGGTGAGCGCCTCCATCAGCGCGGAGAGCGCCTCCGGCTCGCGCCGCGGCAGGCCGTCCGCCTGCGCGAAGCACTTGTCCAGCGCGCGGCGCACCAGCGTGACGCAGGTGTCGCACCGGTAGTCGCCGTTGGCCTTGACGGCCAGGTCCCAGTCGGCCAGCGCCGTGATCTTGCCCACCACGTCGCCGAAGCCGGCCTGGATGAGATCCTGCGGCGCGGTCTGCAGCACGTCCGTATCGCCGATGAGGCCATAGGTCAGATGGGCCAGCGGCGAGATCTTGCGTCCCTGGGTGATGATGGGCGCGCCGTCCGCCACGTAGCCGTCCATGGAGGGCGCCGTGGCCACGACGATATAGGGCAGGCCCGTGCGCGACGTGACGAATTTGACGGAATCGTTCAGCACGCCGGAGCCGACGGCGATCATCAGCTTTGTGTCCAGCTCCTGCTCCTGCAAAATGCGGCCCAGCGTCCGCTCGTCGGGGATGAGGATATCGTCGCCGGTGTCGAAGCGCAGCTCCTTCAGCGCGAAGCCCGCCTCCCGCATCAGCGCCGCGGCGCGGCGGCCGGCCGCTTCATAGGTGTTGCCGTCGCTGACCATGAGGACGCGGCCGCTTTTGAAGGGCTCCGCCATCCGCGGCAGGTCCTCGAGTGCGCCGGGGCGGATGGAGATCGCGTGCACGGGGAAGGTGTGGCGGCGGCCGCAGGAACAGTCGAAGGCCGCACCGGGCATAGCGCCGATGGTCATATCCAGTATCTCGTCCATGTGGCTCCTTTCCTTGCGCGGCAGGCTGCCGGCGGTTGAATCACGATCGTGTTTCATTATATAATAGTCCTGACCGGGACTGTGGAAAACCGCTGATAAAGGAGGACGACCATGAGTATCATCACCCTGATCGGCGCGGGCCAGATGGCCTCCGCTCTGACGTTTCCCCTTTTTGAAAACGGCCACGAGGTGCGCCTTGTGGGCAGCCCGCTGGACGACGGCGTCATCGCGCGGCTGCGGGAGGACGACTATCACGTCACGCTGCGCCGGACGCTGCACGCCGGCGTCCGGTATTATCCCTGTGCGCAGATGGCGGAGGCGCTCGCCGGGGCGGCGCTCGTCGTCTGCGGCGTGTCCAGCTTCGGCGTGGACTGGTTCGCGGAGGCGGTGCTGCCGCGCCTTTCCGAGGACGTGCCCGTCCTTTCCGTGACCAAGGGCCTGCTGGACCGGGAGGACGGGACGCTGGAAACGTATCCGGCGTTCTGGCAGTCGCGGCTGCCGGCGGGCAGCCGGCTGGAGCTGTACGCCATCGGCGGGCCCTGCACGGCGCGGGACCTGGCCGACCACGACCCCTCCTTCGTCGCCTACTGCGGGCCGGATCTCGACCGGCTCGCCTGGATACGGAGCCTGTTCGCCACGGACTACTATCTCATCAGCCTGACCCGCGACGTGGTGGGGCTGGAGTGCGCCGTGGCGCTGAAAAACGGGTACGCGCTGGGCACGGCGCTGGCCGTCGGCATCAAGGAGAGTCTTGCCGGCGACGGCGTCGACCACAACAATATGCGGGCCGCGCTCTTCCAGCAGAGCGTGAAGGAAATGCTGGATCTGCTGCGCCTGGCAGGCGGCGGGACGGACAACATCATGTTCGCCGCCGGCGATCTGGAGGTGACCGTGGCCGCCGGCCGGAGCCGGACGGTGGGCCGCCTGCTGGGCAGGGGCTGCACCATCGAGGAAACGCTGGCGCGGCTGCAGGGCGAGACGCTGGAGGCCGTGGTCATCGCCACGCGCACGGCGCGGGCCGTGCGGGCGCTGGCCCGGCGGGGCGTCGTTCGGGAGGAAGATTTTCCCCTGCTGCTGCACGTCGACGCCCTGCTGAACGGGGGCGCGGCGCTGGCCATCCCCTGGCAAAGCTTCCCGCGGGTCATGGGGTAACGATCCGTTCCTATGTATGAGAACTCCCTGCGGGCGGCGGTCGCCCGCAGGGCTCTTTTTTACGGTGTTGCAAGGACGCGCCACGCCGCGAGCAGCCGGTCCATCGTCCACGCCGCGTTCGCGGGGCTCGTGGACGGCAGGACGACGGCCTCCCGGCCGAGCGCCTTTTCCTGATATTTATGGTAGTAAAGCCCCGACGTCCGGCCGTTGCAGAAAATGCGGCTCACGCGGCTCCCGGCGAGGATGGGGGCGAGATCCGTCGGCACGGCGTTCCGGATGGTGCTGTCGCCGGAGCCGACGATGTCGCAGCTGTAGATGGTGTCCCAGAGGGCGACGCGGTGGCGGAGCGCCAGCGCGCGTTTTTCCGCGATCGTGGCGGGCGCGGGCTCGCCGAACAGCGCGGCCAGCAGCGGCCAGAAGCGGTTTTGCGGATGGCCGTAAAAGAACAGCTGCTCCCGCGACTTGACCGACGGGAGGCTGCCGAGGATGAGGATCTCGGACCGCTCGTCATAAAGCGGCCCGAAGGGATGGACCACGTGCTGATATCCGTTCATGCTGCCTCCGTTCCGGCGCGGGCTTTCTGTCAGCCCCAGTATACCCCGTTTCGCGCCGAAAAGCAACCGCGTTACGCCCGCAGGAGGTAGGCCAGCAGCAGCTCATAGGTCCGGCGCAGGCCGTCGATATGCGTGCGCTCGTAGCCGTGGCTGTTGGCCGTGCCCGGCCCGATGGCAGCGTGGCGGATATCGTAGCCCGCCGCGACGCTGACGTCGCAGTCCGTGCCGTAATGGGGCGTGAACACGTCCATGACGTAGTCGACGCCCGCCGCCTCCGCCGTTTCCCGCAGCTCGTTCGTCATGCCCCAGTGGTAGGGGTAGCGGGAATCCTTGGCGAAGATCGTGACCTTGTGCTCGTCCGAGGTCTGGTCCGGCCCCGTGGGCGCGATGTCCACGGCCAGGATATCGCCCACGTCCGGCGGGAGCCAGGCCGTGCCGTGGCCGATCTCCTCATACGCGGCGAAATAGGCGTACACCTTCCGCGGCGGGACGAGATCGCCCGCTTGCAGCGTCCGCATGACGGCGAGCAGGACGGCCACCGCCGCCTTGTCGTCGATGAAGCGCGATTTGATGTAGCCGTCCGCCTCCGCGTACCGGGGCTCCAGCGCGATCATATCGCCGGACGCGATACCGAGGGCGGCGACGTCCGCCGCGCTTTTGACGTCCTTATCCAGCACGACGCAGACGTTGGTGCGGAAATCCGGCAGCGCCGTGCGGAGCTCCTCCTCCGTCACGTGGACGGACGCGGGCGCGCGGCAGACCGTGCCCGTATAGACGGCGCCGGCGCGGGTATGGACGCGGACGTTCTCCGTGACGCAGTAGAAGGGATAGAGCCCGCCCACCGGGCAGACGTTCAGCGTCCCGTCGGGATTCACCTTTCTGACCATGAGGCCGATATCGTCCAGGTGCGCCGTGACGGCGAGGGCGTTCCCCTCGCCGCCGAGATCCGCGATCACGCCGCCCTTACGCGTCACGCGATACGCGAAGCCCAGTTCCTCCAGCATGGCGCAGAGCAGCTGCTGGATGGCCTCATACTGGCCGGTGGTGCTGTCCACGGCGAGGAGCCGCCGGAACGTGTCCAGGCAGTACGCCGCGTCAAAGTCGTATCCGCTTTCCTTGTGCATAAAAATGTCCAGTCCTTTTCTGTTATGATAGAGCGATCACAGGCCGCCGTTGTAGCGCATCTGCACGCGGACGATGACGACGATCCCGGCGACGAGCCCGGCGAGCAGCACCGCCACCGCCCACGCGACGACGCGGCCCTCCGTGCCGAACAGCGCGATCACGCCGCTGGCGGCGAGGCCGGCGGCCATGACGAAGAGCCCCTTGGCGAACGCCCGGCCGTAATCAAGCCGCTCCGACGCCCGGACGTGGGTCCGGTGGTAGTCGTGTATCAGGTCGGTGTTGCCGCGCCGGATCGCTGTGCCGAGCCCCAGCAGCAAGGCCGCGACGGCGAACATGATGACGGAATAGAGTATCATTTTCCCTTACGCTCCTTTCTGCCCCGGCGTGGCCTGGCGGCGCTTCGCCAGGACGGCGTAGACGGCGACGAGCGCCGCGGCGAAGAGGACGCCCGCGGGATAAGCGACGGTCTGCGACAGGCCGAAGCCCTCCTTCGCCATCAGGATATAGGTCAGGCTGACGGCCGACATGAACGCGGCCGGCAGGGCGGTCATCAGCGAGGCGAGCCGCCCCCGCCCCTCCCGCAGGAGGTAGGCCGTCATGACCCAGAGGGCGATCATCGCCAGCGTCTGGTTGCTCCAGGAGAAATAGCGCCACAGCACGTTGAAGTCCAGCTGGGTGAGCACCGCGCCCACGCCCAGCAGCGGCAGCGTGATGAGAAGGCGGTTGCCGATCTTCTTCTGATCGAGGCGGGTGATCTCCGCCAGAATAAGCCGTGCGCTGCGGAACGCGGTGTCGCCGGAGGTGATGGGGCAGACGACCACGCCGACCACCGCCAGCGCGCCGCCGACGACGCCCAGCATGGTGTTGGAGATCTCATAGACCACGCCCGACTGGCCGAGCGAGGCGAGCGCGGCGGCAAGGCCGCCTGTCGCGCCGTAGAACGCCACGCCGGCCGCCGCCCAGATGAGCGCGATCACGGACTCCGCGATCATGGCGCCGTAGAAAACGGGACGGCCCTGCTTTTCGCTGGTGATACACTTGGCGATCATGGGCGACTGGGTGGCGTGGAAGCCGGAGATCGCCCCGCAGGCCACGGTGACGAACATATAGGGCCACACCGGCAGACCGTCCGGATGGAGGTCCCGCAGCGTCAGCTCGGGGACCGTGTAGCCGCCGGCGAGCGTGCCGCCCAGGACGCTCGCCGCCATGATGATGAGGATGACGCCGAAGACGGGGTACAGCCGGCCGATCAGCTTGTCGATGGGCAAGAGCGTCGCGAGCACGTAGTACAGCAGGATCGCCACGATCCAGAACGTCTCGTTGAGGAGACCCGGCGTCAGCCGCGCGAGCAGCGCCGCGGGGCTGTTGACGAACACGGTGCCCGTCAGCACCAGGAGCACCACCGAGAAAACGCGCATGACCCACCGCGCTGCGCCGCCGAGATACAGCCCGGACAGCTCCGCGACGGAGGCGCCCGCATGGCGGCTGGAGATCATGCCGGAGAAGTAATCGTGCACCGCGCCGCCCAGGATGGAGCCGAACACGATCCACAAAAACACCACCGGCCCGAAGCACGCGCCCATCAGCGCGCCGAAGATCGGGCCCGTGCCCGCGATGTTCAGCAGCTGGACCAGGAACGCCTTCCACGGCTTCATGGGCACGCAGTCCACCCCGTCGTTGATCGCGACGGCCGGCGTTTCCCGGTCGTCCGGGCCGAAGGCCCTTTCCGCGGCTTTGCCGTAAAGGGCAAAGCCCGCCAGCAGCGCCGCGAGGGCCGCCGCAAGTGTGATCATAGTCGTTTCCTCCTTGATGCCTTTGCTCTTTCTTTGACCCGACGGGACGATCCCTCAGCCAGCCGTTCGGCCGTCGTCTCCCTTTACACAAGGGCAGCCCCGCCTTATTGCGTTTACGTCTTTTTCTTCGGGGCGGGCAGGTCCTTGTCCATCGCCTCCATCAGTGCCTGCAGGAACGGTCTGTCCTCCACGTTGTCCACAAGCAGCATGGCCCTCGCACCCTCATACGGAAGCTCCCGCGCCGCGTCCGGCATCATCGCCGCGGCGGAGCGCGTCGCTTTCACGAGGAAGCGGTCGTCGTAAACGCCGCCGACCACCTTCCCGCGGTAATAAAGAATGTATTCGCTCATCATGGCGCGGTACGCTATGTCCTCCAGCCCGGAAAGCTGCTCCAGGATATAGTCAAGATAAGCTTTGCTCGACGCCAACCCCGTCACCTCCCGCGCTGCCGTGCGGCGAGCGTCTCCTCCGCGTCGCGCAGGATCGCCTCCGCGTCGGCCCCGTCGATATCGAGGCCCGCCGCCTTGACGAGCTCGACCTCGCGTATCCCGTAAAAGCTCTGCGCCAGCGCCTGCACGTAGCCGAAGCCGTACGCCTCCGGGAAGAAGTCGCCGCCGACGGTCGTGACATACGTCAGCCGCCGCGCCCGGCAGAGCCCCTCGGGCACGCCGTCCGGCGCGTAGCGGAACGTGACGCCGACGACGTTGATCTGCTCCAGATACTGCTTCAGCGACGCGGGGAACGAAAGGTCCCAGCACGGCGCGGCGATCACGATCTCATCCGCGGCCGCGAACCGGCGCGCCGGCGCGAACAGCGGGTCGCCGAACGCCCCGTCCCGGAGCAGCCTGTCGCGCTTTTCCAAAAACGCCTCGTCGGCGACGGGGAAAGCCTGCTCCCACAGACGCACCTCCTCGACCGGCTCCTGCCGTCCGGCGAGCAGCCGCTCCGCCAGCCGTCTCGTCCGGGACTCCTTACGCACGCAGGCGTTGATAAACAGTATCATCCTGGCTCTCCTCCCGTGTTAACTGCCCGGTGAGCTCCGCGCGCGGCAGGGCGCGGCTTTTCTCCCCCTCGCCGCCGCAGCGCGGCGAGGCGGCTCACGGCAGGACCTCCGCAATAACGCCCCCGCCGATGACCCTCTCTTCCTCGTCATAAAAGACGGCCGACTGTCCCGGGGTCGCGGCTCTGACCGGCTCGTCAAAAGACACCTTTACCATGTCGCTGTCTGTCAGCGTTATCGTGGCCGGCTGCCCGGCGTGATGATAGCGGATCTTGACCGTGCAGGGGATCCTTTCCCCCTTTTTCAGCGCCGGGACGGTCATAAAATTCGTGTCGCTGCACAGCAGCTCCTTATGGTAAAGCGCCTGCTCGCCGCTTAACACCACTTCGTTGCTGTCCGCGCGGATCTCCTTGACGTACGCGGGATATCCGAGCGCAACGCCGAGCCCTCTCCGCTGTCCGACGGTATAGTGGATGATGCCTTTATGCCTGCCGAGGACATTCCCGCGGACGTCCACGAAAAAGCCTTCGGCAAGGCGATCGGCTCCCGCCGTTTTTTCTATATGCTCCGCGTAGCTGCCGTCCGTTACAAAGCATATCTCCTGCGAGTCCGGCTTGGAGGCGACCGGCAGGCCCGCGTCCTTTGCGATCTGCCGCACTTCGCTCTTGGAAAGCTCCCCGAGCGGCATCAGCGTTGCCGCGAGCTGCTCCTGCGTAAGCTTGTACAGCATATACGTCTGGTCTTTCTCCGCGTGCGCGGCTTTCCTGACGGAATACCTTCCGTTATCCAGTTTGACAACGGAGGCGTAATGCCCGGTCGCGACATGGCTCGCCCCGATCACCTTGGCATAATAGAGCAGCTTTTCCCATTTGACGTACCGGTTGCATTCAATGCACGGATTCGGCGTTCTGCCCTGCAGATATTCCTTTGCAAACGGCTCGACGACATACCGCTGAAAGTCAAGCGCACAGTTCACGGGGAAAAATTCCATGCCGATCTTGTCCGCCGCGCTTCTTGCGTCGTCGATGTCGCAGCAGCGGCTCTCATCGCCGCCGTCCGCCTGCCAGGTGCGCAGCGTGACCCCGACAACGTCATAACCGGCTTTTTTCAAAAGGAACGCGGCGGCCGCGCTGTCCACGCCGCCGGACATCCCGACCAGGACTTTCTTCATACTGATCACCTTATAAAGTAAACCTCATGTATCGTTCTCTCGTCATCAAGACGCTGCAAAGCCTCCCTCAGCTCCCGGCCTGACAACGTCTTTGGCCTTGCCCGCACTCTTCAGCGAGAGCGATGCTTCTTGCCCCTCAGCCCGAGGAGAGACGCTCTCATCTGCAGGCTCCGGTACCGAAAGCCAGGTAATACTGCTCTTTTTTCGCGTACATCATCTCATCCGATTCTTTAAGCATCTCGTCGATCGTTTTGTCCCCGCCGGCGGCATAACTATACCCTATGGCACAGCTGTAGCCCGTCTCGGAAACACTCTTTTCAAGGCGCTCCAGGAGCTGTTTCATTTCGCTTTCAGAGGTCCGCCGGCAAATGATGATAAACTCATCACCGCCCACTCTGTAAACAGACTGTCTTGGCTTTGAGGCGCGCAAAAAGCACAGCGCCAGCGTACTCAGCGCCTCGTCTCCGGCGGCATGCCCGCCCGTATCATTGATCGTCTTCAGCCCGTTCATATCCATGGATACCAGCGCGGTGATATCCTTCGGATCATCGGCGATAGCCGCATAATACGCATGCCGGTTGAGAAGCCCTGTCAGCGCATCCTTTTTGGTCAGCTGGAGAATGGAAAAAACATAGTAAACGAACAGCGCGACGGCAATGGTCGCACAAAAGATCTTTGCATAATCCCTTCCAAGTACGAACGGCAGGACCAGCCCCGATACAAAAGCAAAGCTCAGGAATACGATGGGAATGATCTCCGCCGTCTGCTTATTGCTTTGTCTGAACAGGACAAAAATGAGGAAAAAGCAATAGCCTCCCACCGCGATAAACGGCAGGTAGCCAAGCGGCCCGCGCTGCAGCGCACCGGTCTCGCTGACGCTGAAAACAATGCCGGTAAAAATGGAAACGACGTTGATGATGACCAGCAGCACCGCAGGAATAAAGACATGCCAGCGCGCCTTTTTGGTCAGGGTGAAGAGGATCATGGCTATGATGAGCGGGGTCGCGCTGTACCGGACTGCCATCAAAACGATACGCAGTCCCCTCGACCGTCCGATCCCGTCAAGATGGAATTCCGCAAACACGCAGACGGAAAGCAGGAATATCGCGACGATCAAAAACAACATGCGTTTGATCATCTTTTGCTCCAGGAACACCGTGGTCATCAGCAAGACCGCAAAGGCGCTCAAAAGAAGGAGCATTGCCCAATTTTGTATAATGTATTCTCTGATCATCTATTATCCCTTTTCTTATCGATTATCTCTCTATAACGGCAGACCGGCTCGACGGATCACGGCGATCGTTTTGCAGGTAGAGCTTCAACACGATCTCATCATCGTTCCTTTGGCCGTTTTCGGAGAAGCCAAACCGGTGATACAATCCCAGCGCCTTTGTATTGGTCTCTTTGGTGGAGAGCGTGATGATATCCGCGTTGTGCTCCCTGAAATACTTGACTGTTTCGGCTAATGCCGCTTTGCCGTATCCTTTGCCTTGTTCCTTTTCATCGATCATAAATCTCCAAAGCCAATATTTATCTTCCGGGTCATCGTTGTTTTCATCAAACGCAAACATGGCAAAGCCCACCATCCTGCCGTCCGCATAAACAGCAAAGGGCCGGGCGACCTCGGCGTTGTTTTTTGCGGCAATGAGAGACGCCGCATTGCTCGCGATATATTGTTTTTGCTCGCTCGTGACAGAAAGACGTTCACATTCTGTCCTGTTATCCTTATCTATAGCCCGAAGCTCGATGATCATGACGCCCTCCGCACAGCTTCACTCTCCCGCCGCCGTGAAGCAGCATGATTATGTCTTTATTTTGTTTTCCATATTTTACTGTCTTCATGCCTGCCCCAATCGTTTTAGTTTCTGACATCTAAATCGCAGCCAAAACTGTCTCCTCCGTAATCACTGCTAATCTACCGAACGCAGTGATAAACCAAGGTCGATGTTTCTCGCCCAGCAGATCGGAGCAAGACCAATGGGTAACATATCTCCAGTGGGATAAAATAGCTGAACCAAGAAGTTGAACATCGTCAATGTCATCAATGACCTTATTAAGCTCTTTATTTTCATAAAAAGCACCGCTGGAAAAAGTCGCGATAAATCGGTTTCCGCAATCCATCTCAAACCCGAAGGCAAGACACTGTTCAGCGAAACCGTCTTTTACATCGAAGTTCGTAGTTTGAGGATTAACATATAGGCTATGATATTTAACGGCAAAATCATGAATTTCGCTCATCTCTGCCATAGATCACACCTCCTTTATCACGGAAAATGCTCATCCACTATTGCATTTAACTGTGCGGCAATTTCCGAAAAATCCCGATTCAGGTCCAGCGTCTTAACGCTGATCTGGTTTCCGCTCATCTGATAAACGTTATCCGGCTGGATAGTCTCATCCGTCCGGGCATAAAGCAACATACCCGATACCGTGTGCGGCCTCTCTCCAAACTCGGTGTCCTTGTTTTTTACATAGGTGAATATCTGGTACAGATTGTTTGAGTGAAGAGTATGGACATCATACTGCGTCTGTGTGGTGTGTGTATAATACTTAGCGTCTATAATCAGCACATTGTTGCCCTGTGAAAGGGTAATGTCGCTCTGCATGATCGGCAACATCGTACCTATCCCGTCATCCAAGGCCCACGGTATCTGTGACGCTGTCGCTTTCACCTGCGGACATTCTTTTGCATAATACTCAAGGATGAACTTTTCATAAAGCCGATTCATCCGCTGCTCATCAATGAAGGTCGCCAGCTTATATTCTCCATCGTCTGTAGTCAGAAGCATTCCCTCAAGCACCAGTTGGCAAAGGCTGACGAGCATCCGGTAGGTATTATTATTCCTCTGAAAGCGAAGTGTGGACCAGCGGATCGAGGTCGGATCAATCGTATCAACATTTGAAAAGAACAGCATTTCCTTTTTCAAATCTGTTTTATACTCGGTATCCACTTTGGCATGATGAAGCAGAATCATTACCGTTGTTTTTAAAATCTGATTCAACAGGTTATTCTCCGAAAGCTCATCATATTCGCATGTCAGCACCCGCTTTCTGGCAAGGCGGTTCTGAATGGTTCCCGGCATATCGATCTTGCCCCGGACTACAGCAACATCCTCTTTCCGGTTCAAATACTCCCGGTACAGGCCCTGCTTCAACTGTCTGCTGATGCCCTTCGCCAGAATTGCAGCGAAGAGGTTATGCATGTTCTCAAACTCCTCGATAGCAACATCCTCATAACCGCCTTGATTCAGCGTCGTGAAGGCATACGAAAGCATATAGTATATGTTTTTTATGAAGATGCTCTTATCCTTAATCATTGAAACACACCTTGAAGAATGTTCTCCCACCGCTGGAGCTTGTTGGCGTCGTCGAACCAGTATTCACTGAGCATCGGAAGAATGTCGTAGTCAACGATGGAGTGCAGCCACTCTTCGGTGCAAACATCTCTGCCACAGAAATAGCTGTGGCCGATGCAGAAGCCCTTACCCAGCGACTTATCAAGGGAGATTTCACGGTTCAGGTCTTTCACCTTATTAACGAGTTCGTTCAGCGTCTCATTGTTCAGGCCGTTCTGGTAATGGATGAAGCCCTCGGAATCGAAGCCCGGTTCCACCTCAAAGAAGCTGAAGCGGCGACGGAGCGCATAGTCAATCATGGCGAGGCTGCGGTCTGCCGTATTCATCATGCCGATGATGTAGAGGTTCTTCGGAACGGAGAATGAGAGGCCGTTATAAGCGAGAGTCGCTTTTGTACCTCTGTAGTCCTTTTCGATCAGCATCAACAGCTCCCCGAAGATTTTACTCATGTTGCCACGGTTGATTTCATCGATGATAAAGAAGAACTCCTTGTCCGGCTGGTTTGCAGCCTTCTGGCAGAAACGATAGAAAATGCCGTACTTCAACTCGAATCCATCCTCGACTGGCTTATAGCCCATCATGAAGTCTTCATAGGAATAGTTCTGATGGAACTGAACGAACTCAATGCGGCTATCATCCTTTTCACCCATCATGGACCACGCCAGACGTCTTGCGGCGAAAGTCTTACCAACACCGGGAGCACCCTGCAGGATGATGTTCTTCTTATTGCGAAGAACGGCCACAAGGTTCTCATAGCGTTTTTCGGTCATATACACTTCATCAAGGAAGTCGCTCTTTGTGTAAGCATCGATGGAGGCTTCCTGTGCTACCGGATTCTCCTCACGAATCATATCGAGGATGAATTCAAATTCGCCTCTGGTGAGCTTGAACAGGCTGCCTTGCGGATTCTGGAAATACTCCATACGCTCCAGTTCCGGGCATCCTCTCAGGGTCGTATAATCAATCGGTGAAGTCAGGCCTTCGACCTTTTCAAAGAACAGCTTCTCACCGTCTTGTTCTGCGCTGACACGACCGATAGCAACGATCTGCTTTACCGGATTGGATTCATACCCGATGATCATGTCGCCAGCCTTCGCGTCAAGGAAGTTCTGGAAGATACGACGCTTGTTGCCGTTCTCATTGTAGAGCGTGTAGGACTGACCCTCGCCAACAGCGATGTCTGCAAAGCTCCAGATCTTCGGATTGGCATTCAACCACCAATAACCACGATCTTCCTCGCCGGGAGCCGCTTTTACATACAGTTCAATACTTGAAAGGTCAACCTTGTCCAGTGCAGCTGAGAGTTCATCACGAAGTCGCCAGATGTAAGACCCCTGTTCCTCTTTCGCCGCAGAGCGTCCGACATAGAGGATTGGCCACCACTTTGAATTTTCAGTATCATCTTCCATGACCGGACAGCCGGTCTTGTCTGCTATTCTTTTCGCAAGTGCAGATGAACCGGCATTATAGAAATTCTTTGTCTCACCGTATTTTACGGCAAGCTGAGTGCAGGTAGCCTGACCTCCATAGTCTTTCATGCGTTTCATGATTTCAAGGCTGCCGGTGGTAAAGACCTCCGAATCATTGAGAAGTTTTACCCAATCATCGACAGAGAATCCCGGTGAATAGGTGGTCGGGAACCACTCGGCATCGACTTGAGCAACTGCATCTTTCTGCGAGTAATACCTGCTGATGTAGAAACTGACGTCGATAGTCAATGTCTTCAGTTCCGGATCTGGATAGCAAGTATCGGTCAACTGCGACTGGAAGAGGTTCACCAGCTCGGTATCCTCTTTGAGGGCCACGCTGATTTCATCATAGAGCTTCAGGAAGTTCCGGATATTGTCGGCATAGGCTCCCTTTTTGAAACGATAATCGCTTTCTAGCTCATCTGCCACGGCCTTAACCTCACCGAACTTGTAAATGTAATACTTGTCCGGATAGCGCAGCCACAGGTAGGTGCTGATAGCGTTCTCGTACTGGTAGTGCTGAGACGCCCCATTACCGTACTTTCCCAAGAGAACAGATGACTGTGTCTTGAAGGCATCCATCCGTTCAAATACATCCTTGCTCTCATCAAACAGAGCGATGAACATTGCTCGGACCTCTTCGGGAGCGGCTTTTGCGAACCCAATGATCATACCTTTCGGGAAGTTGTTGTTTGAAGCCAGCAGATTGTAAGTCTTCGCAAGGGAGCGTGTGAGCATATCGGCAAAATCAGACGCGTTTACATCCCAATTATCCTGAAAGCACTTTACTGCCTCCCATTTATATTTTTCGTTGCCCCACTGCGTGGATACGAAATCCTGTTTATACTTTACCAGCCCATCCTTCAAACGAAATTTGTCAAACATGAATCCTTCCTCCTATGCGTTTCGCAAGCTCTTATTTCTAGCTTCTATGTCCTAAATATCATTGTTAAGCTGCAAAGCAAAAATTCTCATTCGCCTTGCCACCGCTATCTCTTTATTTTCAGGTCATCCCAGCTTTGATATTTTATATTACAGCCACACCCCTACCACAAAAATAGCTAAATCACTAACTCAACCCTGTGACATCAATACGACTGTCTCGACATGCCTTGGGACAACAGCGTGAATAAAAAGGCGTATATTCACGCTGTTGTCACGACCCTCTGCGTCAGGAAAATGCCGTTGATCGGTTAAGTCATTCGGTTGAGTCACGGAATTCAGATCGATTATATTGCTTCGGCAAACGTAATTTCCCCATGCTTCTTTTTTCAAACCCGCTTCAATAGTTTGTACTTGCTGTATCCGTTCGGGTAATCTTCGAATGTGCAGTACACCGTATAGCCGAGTTTCTTAAAGAAGTCCACGTTCCAGCCGCGGGCATCGATCATCACAATACAAGCGCCGTTATTCTTCGCTTCCTGCTCGATATCCGAAAGGAGCCTGGAACCTATGCCCTGATTGCGGTATGGCTCATCTACCCACAGCATTTCAACAAATGCGATATTCCAGAAGTTTACGCCCGCAAAACCGGCGGCTGCCGGTTCGCCGTTATCGCCCTGAATCTTCCTTGCTATCCATAAAAAGTCACGAACAGCAGGAAGCTGTGACCAGTTGTATTCAACGAGTTTATCGTCAATGTACTCGGCATCATCCTCATCACCAGACTGGATCTCAAATGCGCAGGGAGCAGCGGTAACGCACTTATCGAAAGAATCGTCAAGCCGTTTTATCATATCGTAGTGGGTATGTCCCTTCGTCGGACAGTCCTCAATTATGCCGCAAACCGTAAATCCGAATTTCTCATACAAAGGCCTTGCCTGAAAATCGAAGGTGCCGAGCGTCATAAAACGACACCCCTTTTCTCGTGCGGCACGCTCTGCCTTGCGTATCAGTGCGGAGCCGATACCCTGTTTGCGGTACTTCTCTTCCACCCACAGGATGTCCAGATCCGCAACCCTCCAGCAGTTAATCAGAAGATTGCACCCGGCAATGATGTTTCCGGCGCTGTCGGTAACTTTGAATACGACCAATTCATTCTCGATAGTATCTTCAAAATCTATCTTTGAATTGGTGATCGCATTGAGCTTATCCGCAATAAACGCATCGTCACCTTCAACGCATGGTATTGTTTTGTATTCCATATATTTTTCCTTCTCAAGTGTCGATTTGTTTATTTCTTTGTCATCAATACTACCGTTTCGACGTGCCTTGGGACAATAGCCTGAATAAAAATACCGTTATCAACGCTGTAGTCACGACTCTCGGCGTAAAGAATATGCCGTTGACCGCTTGAGTCAAGATACCCGGATTTATTTCATTGTCTCGCCAAACCGGAATTGATCAGTCTGTTGCCGACGCCATGATAACGACGAAGCGGTCGAGTGTCTTGTCGTAAACCGTCAGGCACAGCGTGCCCCACCACTCGCGGCCGTCGTCGAAATACTCCGACCAGTCGGTCGTCCATTCGCAGACTTCCAGTGCATCGGTTCCCTTCGGGAAGAGCGCTTCGTTCACACGATCGAAATCGCTGTCCGTGTAGCGATTTGTATGCGGCGGTTTCAAAAAGGCCTTGCGATAGTTCAGGTTTCCGCCTTCTCGAATCGGCGAGAACAGTTCCCCGGCGGCAACGCTTTTTCCCACGGCCCGATTGGGATCACCGTCCCATCCTTCACAAAGCTTCACGAAAGCGGTCTCCAGCGCCGTGCGGTGCGATTCATAACCGCAATACCGTCCGCAAGGAACGATGCAGTAGTCGACGACCAGATCCGGGTACTCGGCGACCAGCGCATAGAACGGATCATCCGCCGGCCGCCCTTCGGAATCCGTACCGGCCGTGCAGCTACACCCGTCTCTCGGATCGATCTCCGCCGCGAACCGTTCTTCATCGCCCTCCGGCTTTTCTTCAGGCGCATTTTCCGCAAGCGTGTCGCGGACGATCGTGTCGACGAGCGCCTTGCGGCTTTTGTAGCCGTAGGGAATGGCAATGATCGTGTACCACTTGCCGGGATAGTCCCAGTGCTCCTGAAAGTAGTCCTCTACCGGATGGCGGTCGATGACTTCTTTGACGGATGGGCGCGTTCTGCGGACGATCGCCAGCGCCTCGCGGTGTATTCCCTCGCGGAACTCCGCCGCATACTCCAAATCCTGTTCGCTGTACTGCGCCATTGCCCGATCCTTTCTTTCTGTTCAGTCCTCGACCCGGATGACCGAGCCGGGACGCGGCTCCTCGATGTGATCGTCGCCGTCATGCTCTTTTGAATCGCTGATCTCTACGAAGCAAAGGGTCTTTCGGTCATAGTCCCAATGCGGCACGTCGTACCAGTAATTCATCAGGCGGACATGCTCCTGTACTTTCTTTTCCCAACGATCCGCCGGAAAACCGTATTTTGCTATGCGTAAGAAACACTCGAAGCCGTAAAGCCGCGCGTCTTCGATCGCGTTGTAGTCGTAATGCTTTCGCTCGGTATAAATCCAGTGGCCGTTCTCGGCGTGGTCCCGGTAATAGCGCCAGGTCTTCCGTGCAGGCGGGTCGGGCTCCTTGATGAAACGACATACCTGCTCAAGCTGCCAGTATTTCAGATCCTCTTCGTCTTTCGCCCGGTAAACGACTACGTCATCTCCGCCGCGCTCGCCCTCCTGCATCACCGTCAGGCCATCCAGATAATCGCTGTGGAAGAAGTCAATCGGCTGGTCCGCCAGTTCCTCCGGCAGATGTGCTCTGATCCATTCTTCATCCAACCTCATTTTTGATTCACCCCCGCAAATCCCGATTTTTCAGAGTGCAGTCAACCTGCTTTTCAAAAGCGGAATTCCTTCTTCCATCCACCATCCGTTATCAACGCCGCCGGAACTCATTCCTCCGTGAGCAAACTGCTCTATGACGGCAAAATCCATATATTCGTCCGTCAGAGGCTTGCCTGCAAGTGAAAAGAATTCCTCTTTTATCCACACTTCCAGTTCATCGGGAGAAATAAGATCCATTTTTTCAGCGCGTTCTTTCAGGTAATCCCAAAAATACGGGTCACCCCTGAATCCCCATCTTTCGGGCTTTTCTTCAAATATTACTGAAAGCTTCATAATCAATCCTTCAATATCTTCAGATACGTATCCAGCCTTGCGTTGACATACCCCGCAAACAGGCTCTCCATAGCGGAAAGATTGTGCTTCATATGATATTCGTCAAAGGCGTTATAGTAAGCGACCCGGTCCGTGAACTTGATATCGATGGGCGGATAGCCGGCTTTCATCAGCTCCAGATTGACAAGCAGTCTGCCTGTCCTGCCGTTGCCGTCGATAAAGGGATGGATTCCCTCAAACTCGATATGGAAGCGTGCGAGCTTGGTCACGATGTGTCCCTCGCTTGCGGCATAGTCGAGAAGAAGCTGTTCCATCCTCGGCTCGATCAGATACGGCTGCACGGGTTCATGATGCGCTCCCATAATGCGGACTGGCACTCTTCTGTAAACGCCCCGGTCATCCTTTTTGTCGGCAAGTACAAGATAGTGGATCTGCTTGATAACGCTTTCGGTGAGAGGCGCTTTTTCTTTCACAAGCTCTCTGACATAATCGAAAGCCTCTTTATGACCAACAGCCTCCATGTGATCCTTCAGCGGCTTCTGATCTATCGTAAGTCCACGGAGAACAAGGTCGGTTTCACGGAGCGTCAGCGTGTTGCCCTCTATCGCGTTGGAGTTATAAGTGTATTCGACCGTGAACTCTTCGTTGAGTCGTTCCAGTTCACCTTCCGTCAGAGGTCTTCTTCCATCCAGTTCCTGCTTCTTGCGGTCGATCTGAGCGAGAACGCTCTCTTTTGATCTGAATCTTCCGTCGGCGGGCTTTTCGGCGTCAATCGGTATCTTCCAGCCGCGTCCTTCCTGGTATGCGCCGGAGATCTTGCCCTCGGAACACAGCACCCGGATTCTTCTGTCGGAAATGCCCCACTTGGCGGACGCTTCTTTCACAGTCATATACATAAGCCCTCACCTCCAATCTGATATTTTATTATACCACTTTATCGGAATAATGTCAAGACTATCGGAACAACATATTGCGAATTAACGGAATAATGCAGTCCCTTTGAATCGGAACAACGGATCTTTTGCGGAACAATACAAGCGGAATCAGCGGAACAATAAAAAAGACACCCGGAAATTTCCGAGTGCCCTTATGCTTCAAGATTGCAGCCCTGGAGCGTTTTTAACATTGCAGTTTCAGAACCGTTTGCAGTCTTGACCGTGACCTTGTCTTCGTAAACGGAGATCTTTGAAACGAGCCTGCGGACAAGCGACTCGCTGTATTCCGTCTTGACGTCCTGTTCCTCGATACGATAACCTCCTCATTATTTTTTATATATGCTTTATTCGAACTTGTTGTTACTTGTTGCAATGTGGAAACCGGAATACATCGCAACTGCCAACTCCGTAATCGGCATAACCCACCACAGAAGTTCTGCTCCAAACAGTACCGGAAGCAGAAATACCAAGATAGCACACAAAACAATTCCTCGTGTCAGCGAAACGATCAATGCTTTTCTTGGCAACATGACAGATTGGAAGTAATACGTTGCGAAGATATTCAAAGGCAGGAACAAGTATGCAAAACAATAAACACGCATAATACCGGGTGCGAGCTGTAATACACTGTCAGTAGGTGCCATAAAAAGTTTTACAAAGGCATTCGGGAACAGAAGGACGGCCCCCGTCCAAAGTAAACCAAATACAACAACTGTCCAAAGTGCATATTTTTTTGTTTCCTCAATACGTTCCCACTTGTTTGCACCATAATTTGCAGAGATAATCGGCTGAGATGCCTGTCCAACACCGTATGTCGAACATTGAACAACGCTGGAAACCTGAACAATCACACCAAATACTGCAAGGGCATCTGCACTATAGTAGTGCATGATTTGGCGATTAAACAGCATTGCAATGACTCCCATTGCAATATCGGAAACAAAGGAAGAAAAACCGTTAATCGACAATACCTTTGTTTTATGAATATGACCATAAATTCGTGATACTTTAATTGAATTCTTCTTTGTGAAGAAGTGCGTAACCATGATTACAATAGACATCGTTGCGCCAAGGGCAGTTGCAAGACCGGCACCAAACATTCCCAGATCAAGTCCGAACACAAAATAAATATCACCGAACACATTAAAGATACCGCCGAATAATGTTGCAAAAGTTGCCAGTCCCGGTGCGTTATCATTTCGCAGAAATGCAGCAAGCATCTGTGTAAAGGGATATGCTGGGATCACATACTGAACCGGGCGCAGGTAATTTTTCGCTAAAGGTAAAAGTATATCGTCAGCACCGAAAAAACGTAGCAACGCATCATCAAATGCTGTCAAACCAAACCAACAAATAATTGCAACAACGGAAGTCAGAACCAAGGACAGCGTAAAATAAGCATTTGCCTTATCTGTTTTTCCCTGCGCTTTGTAATAGGAATAATTTACCGAACCACCAATACCGATCAACAAACCCAAACTATACAGAATCGTCCAAATCGGCATTACGATAGATAGTGCTGCCGTACCTTGCGGTCCTTGGTATTGACCAACGACTGCCGCATCTACCAAACCGTAGATACAAGAAATCATTGCGCTGCCAAGAGCGGCTCCAAGATAATGAAAATAATGTTTTTTGATACTGCCTTGCGTCAAATCTTTATCCATAGCAACCTCCTGGTTGATTTAGAAAATAAAATATACGGTAACAGAAAACGCCGGATAAGATCTGCCACACATGGTCGTCAGATTTATCCGGCGTTCGCATTACGCTGCGACAGCCTCCATAAGACGGATGTATGGGAAATCTTATCCGGCGTTGTAGTTGTAATTACGATTTACATTGCCTCCGAAATCCGAATTATTATAGCATAAGTGTTCAGGAAAATCAATATGTAACCGACAAATATTGAATCGGTTAGTTGATATTATATCGTAACCTGCGTTTGCAAACCCCATATCGAGTCCGCCGCAACCGCAGAATAAAGACAATACTTTCATCACTGATTCCTCACAGTCTTATATTGCGCTCTTGCCACTTTTCACCCATTCATCCAGTTCAGAGCATTTGAATTTCCATTGTTTTCCGATTTTTTGTGCGGGAATACCTTTCCCTTTACGAATCCAATCCCGGATAGTGGCGGGCTTGACGCCGAGGTATTCAGCAGCCTCATCTATGTTTATCCACTTATCATTTGTCTTCTCAGCCATGGGGAGAACCTCCTTAATCGCAATCTAAACCCTTTAGCCGTATAAGTATAGCACAGTTTGATGCGATTTTCAATTTGTTTCTTGTGAACTTTTATTGTTATACATTGTTTGCTATAATTTGTTGTTATTCTTAATCATATCTAACCTGTAGCCTCGCTACGCAGTTATCTAACCCGTAGCCTCGCGTTTCGGCATTTTCGGTGTGCAGGATAGATAGTGAAAAAGGTTGAAAGGGATTCCGGGCCGCCGCCGGTTTTTGGGGGCAAACCTCGGAATCCCTTTATTTCAGTACATTTCAGCCTTTTCCGGCGTCGGTTCTCATCATCAATACTACCGTCTCGACATGCGCGGTGCGGGGGAACATGTCCACCGCGACGGCGCGGCGCGCCTCGTAGCCGAGGGCGGCGAACTGCTTCACGTCCCGCGCCAGCGTGGCCGGATCGCAGGAGACGTAGACCACGCGCTCCGGCGCCATGGCCGCCACCGTTTCCGCCGTGCCGGGCAGGAGGCCCTTCCGCGGCGGGTCCAGCGTGACGACGTCCGGGCGGAAGCCCTCCGCCGCGAGTTGTTTCGCGGCGGCCGCCGCGTCCCCCGCGAGAAAGCGGACGTTCCCGATCCCCGCCCGCGCGGCGTTTTCCCGCGCGTTCCGGACGGCCTCCTCCACCACCTCGACGCCGACGGCCTCCCCTGCCTCCCGCGCGAGGCGCAGCGTGATGGTGCCGGCGCCGCAGTAAAGGTCCAGCACGCGCTTACGCCCGTCCAGCGCGGCGAACGCCGCCGCCTGCTCGTAAAGCGTTTCCGCCTGGGCCCGGTTGATCTGATAAAACGCCTGGGGCGCGATGGTGAAGCGGACGCCGCAGAGCGTATCCGTGATCTCCGCCGCGCCGTAAAGGACGGTGAACGCGCCCGCCAGGACGACGTTGCCGTCGCTCTCGTTCACGTTGCGCAGGACGCTGACCGTTTCGGGGCAGGCCGCGCGGAGAGACCGCACGAGCGCCGCCTCCGGCAGGGGGCCGCCGCCGGTGACGACGACGGTCTGGCCCTCGCCGCTCGCAAAGCCGTAGCGGCAGAAGACGCGGCGCACGCCGCGGCGCGCTTTCTCGTCGTAGGCGGGCACGCCGTTCTCCTCCATCCAGCGGCGCACGGCCGCCGCGGCGCGGTTGGCGTAATCCGATTCGATGGCGCACCGCTCCACGGGCACGATGTCGTGGCTCCGCTCCCGGTAAAAACCGGTGACGGGGCGGCCGTCCCGTTCGCCCACGTTGAAAACGGCCTTATTGCGCCATCCCTCCGTCGCGGGGGCGGCGAGGATGGCCTCCGTCCGCAGCGGGAGGCCTCCGATACGGGCGAGCGCGTCGTCCACGCGCCGGCGCTTGAAGCGGAGCTCCTCTGCGTAATCCATGTGGCGCAGGGCGCAGCCGCCGCACCGCGGATAGGCGGGACAGTCCGGCGCGACGCGGGACGCGGCGGGGTCGATGAGCTCCTCCACCTTGGCCCAGGCGGCGGTCTTCCCCGCCTTCAGAATGCGCGCGCGGCACCGCTCGCCCACGATCGCCCCGCGGACGAAAACGGCCTCCCCGTCGATACGGGCGACGCCGTCCCCCTGCGACGACCAGGACTCGATCGTGACTTCGCGTATCTCGTTCTTTTTCAGTTCCTCCATAGTTTCCCTTCAAAAAAGCAGGGGTGTGCGCCCCTGCTTTTTCTTTTGTATGCTGTTATACGGCAACGACGCGGATCTTCCCGTCCGCGGCGGTGACGCCCACTTCCTTGGGGGAGGAGGCGTAATGCGCCACCAGCTCGGCCGCGATGGCGTCCTCGATGTCCTTCTGGATGGTGCGGCGCAGGTTCCGCGCGCCGTACTCCGCGGAGTAGGACTTCTTCGTGAGATAGTCCAGCACCGAGTCGTCCCAGCGGAGCGCGATAGCCTTTTCCTTCAGATTGTCCGCCAGCTCCTGGAGCATGAGGCGGGCGATGTTGTGGAAATTCTCCTCCGTCAGGCGGTTGAAGGACACGATCTCGTCCACGCGGTTCAAAAACTCCGGCCGCAGGAAATCGTGCAGCGCCTTGACCGCCCGGTCCTTATCCATCTCCGTGACGGAGCCGCCGAAGCCCACCGTGCCGCTGCCCCGCTTGTCGGAGCCGGCGTTGGTGGTCATGATGATGATGGTGTTCTCAAAATTTACCGTCCGGCCGTGGGCATCGGTGATGCGCCCGTCGTCCAATATCTGCAGCAGGATGTTCATCACGTCGGGATGGGCCTTTTCGATCTCGTCGAAGAGCACAACGGAATACGGCTTGCGCCGTATCTTCTCCGTCAGCTGGCCGGCCTCGTCATAGCCCACGTAGCCCGGGGGCGAGCCGATGATGCGGGAGACGGAGAACTTCTCCATGAACTCCGACATATCGAGGCGTATCAGGCTCTCCGGCGCGTGGAACATATCCTCCGCGAGGCGCTTGACGAGCTCCGTTTTGCCCACGCCGCTGGAGCCCACGAAGATGAAGCTCACGGGCTTGTGCTTCGGCGAGATGCCCACGCGGCTGCGCTTGATGGCGGCGCAGACGGCGTCGATGGCCTGGTCCTGGCCCACGATGTGGCGGCGCAGCCGGTCGCCCAGCTCCGCCAGCTTCTTCCCCTCGTCCTCCCGGATGGAGGAGGCGGGGATCTTGGTCCACAGCTCGATGATCCGCGCAAGGTTGTCGAGCGTCAGCGCCGGCATGGCCTTGGCGGCCAGCGTGTCCCTCTCCGCGGAGACGGTCATCTCCCGGCTGCGGAGCGTGGCGAGACGCTCGTAATCGCTGGTGTCTTCGCCCTCTTTTTTCTCCAGGAGCATCTCCCGCTCCTTGCCGATGTCCGCGAGCTCCTTGTCGATCTCCGCGAGGCGTTCGTAGTCCTTGTTCTTGAGGTTCGCGTCGGAGCAGGCCTCGTCGATGAGGTCGATGGCCTTGTCGGGCAGGAAGCGGTCGGTGATATACCGCTCGGAGAGGAGCACCGCCTGGCGGCACATCTCGTCCGGGATGGCGACGCCGTGGTAGCCCTCGTAATATTTCTTGATCCCCTTCAGGATCTCCACGGATTCCTCCACCGTGGATTCGCTGACGATGACCGGCTGGAAGCGGCGCTCCAGCGCGGAATCCTTCTCGATGCTTTTGCGGTACTCCGCGAACGTCGTGGCGCCGATGACCTGGATCTCGCCGCGGGAGAGGGCGGGCTTGAGGATGTTGGCGGCGTTCATGGAGCCCTCCGCGTCGCCCGCGCCCACGAGGTTGTGCACCTCGTCGATGACGAGGATGATATTGCCCATGCGGCGGATCTCCTCGATGAGGCCCTTCATGCGGGATTCGAACTGGCCGCGGAACTGGGTCCCGGCGACGAGCGCCGTCAGATCCAGCAGACAGACCTCCTTGTCCTTCAGCTTATAGGGCACGTCGCCGGCGCAGATCCGCTGGGCCAGACCCTCCGCGATGGCCGTTTTGCCGACGCCGGGCTCGCCGATGAGGCAGGGGTTGTTCTTCTGGCGTCGGTTCAGGATCTGGATGACGCGCTCCATCTCCTCCTCGCGCCCGACGATCCGGTCGAGCTTGCCCTCCCGCGCGCGGGCGGACAGGGAGATGCAGTAGCTGTCGAGATATTTGCGCTTTTTCTCCCGCTCCCGGTCGCGGCCGGCCCGCTTCTCCTCGCCCTGGCCGCGCTGGGGCGCGCCGTCGGGCCCGTTCTGGCCGGCGGAGAAGAGCTTGTTCAGGAACGGGAAGGTGGCCGTTTTGCCCGCCTCCTCGTCGTCCGCGTCGATCTCCGGCAGGTTTTCCGCCCCGCCGAAGGCCGAGAGCATCTCGCCGGAGATGTTGTCCAGCTCGTCGTCCGAAATGCCCATTTTGCGGATGATATCGTCCACGGGCTGGATGTTCAGCTCCTTGGCGCATTTAAGACACAGCCCCTCGTTGGTCGAGACGCCGTTCTCGATCTTCGTGATGAAGATGACGGCCACGTTCTTGCCGCAGCGCGCGCACATGGTAGGTTGCATGGATTCTCCTTAAGATCTGTTCTTACTGTTGATTTGCCTGTGTCCCCGCGGTCCCCCGGCATGATATGCGAAAGGGCCGCGCCGTATGTCCTGCCGTTCAGAGGCCCAGGATGTTCGCCGCCAGGTTGTTTTCCAGCAGGCGGCGGAGCAGCCAGGTCTTCGCGATGGTCTCCCGACCCACGATGACGCCGAGATAGCGGAACGCGCAGGCGAGGATCAGGACGATCAGTATCCCCTTCACCGCGCCCAGCAGCGCCCCCGTGATATGGTTGACGTTTTCAAGCCCCGGCAGCCCGAAGGACAGGTCCAGCACGTTGCCGATGGCGAAAAACACGATGGCGATCAGGGCGAAAACGATGTAAAAGACGGCCAGATACGCCAGCCTCGCGTCGATCCGATCCGTGATGTCCGCGATGAGGCTCTGGCCCGTGTTGTCCACGGCCGCGCCCGTCTCGCCGGCCATCTTCGCGGAGACGTCCTGCGAGAAGCCCAGCTGGTAATAGACGGCGTAGGCCACCTTTTCCGGCTGCAGCCGCTCCGCCTCCGTCAGCACGATCTCCGGCGGGTCCGCCCTGCCGTCCTCCTGCCACATCAGCACGGAACTCATGGCCTTGTCCACGAAGCCGCTCATGAAGGGCTCTATCATCTCCGTGAACATGCCGGAATAGACCCGCGAAACGATACTGCCGCCATAGAGCGCGATGGCCACGGCGAGGATGCCGCAGATGCCGTTGATCATCCCGGCGCGGAACCCCCTCCATACGCACAGCGCCACGATAGCCACGATCGCAAGATCAAGAGCCAATGTCATGACAAATGTTCCTCCCCTGTTTTTCGGGCCGCTTTACTGCGCGCCGCCCGCCGCGCTTTTCACGCTGAAATTCCGGGCCGCGTAAAGCCCCGCCGTATAGATCCGGCCCCGGGCCGTCACGAAGATAGCGTCCGCGCCGGCAACGCCGGTCTTTTCGCCCACGGACTTCATATCCTCGCCGAAAAGCTCCGCCCGGTCCCGGAAGAGCACGGCGATCCGGCTCCCCGCGGCGTCCACGGCCAGCACGTCCGTCACGTCCGGCAGCGACCCCTTCACGGCGCCGGCGCCGTCCACCACGGCGATCGTCCGTTCCTCCGCCATGCGGTGCTCGCCCGTGACGAGCACGGTGTACCCGTCGCCGTGGGCGAACTTGTCCAGATACCGGCCCTCCAGGTCATAGCTTGCCCGGAGCTGGCCCCGCCCGTCGAAGAGCAGGAGCCCGTCCTCCGTCACGGCCGCGGCCGCGTCGCCGTCCCGGAAGACGGCGAGGACGAGAGACCCCGTTTCATAGGAGGCCTTTTCCTCCGTGCTGCCGTAGGTGAACCAGACCAGACGGCTGCCGCCCTCGCCCAGCGTCACCGCCGTGAAGCCGCCGCTGTCCGCCGCGGCCGCCAGCGGGTAGCCCGAGCCGGCGTGCCAGCGGAACACGGCCGCGCCGTCCTTGTCGTAGATCTCCACCTTGCCGAGATAGCCCTCGTCTTCAGAACAGACGGCGAGCCAGCCCTTTTTGTTCACCGAGGCGGAGAAGATCCTCCCGCTGTCCGTGATGGTCAGGATGGGGCCCTTCTCTGTGAAGAAGCAGAGCCAGCCGCCCCCGGCGTCGTACGCGGCGCCGTATTTGCCGGCGGTCTGCACCACCGGCGCGCTGACGCGGCAGTATTCGGAAAAGCGCACGCCGCCGTCCCGGTCGTAGACCGCGAGCTCCAGCGAGGAGAGCACGGCGAGGGAGTCCCCCACGCCGCCCCGCGCCGCGTTGCCGGTCACGTCATAGCTGAACGACGTGTCCGCGCCGCCGCCGAAAAGCCTCTCCACCGCGCCGCCGCCGGACCCGTCCGTGAACACCGCGGCGGCGATAATGAGCGCCGTGAACACCACAGTCATCAGTATGGCGCGGCCCAGCGCGCTTTTTTTCGTTTTCGTTTCTTTCATCGCCCTCCGCTCCGCCCGCAGGCGGCGGAACGGCTCCTTCCAAAATTCGATTATAGCACGGCACGCTGTCGAAATGTGCGAACAAATCGTGAATTCACGGCGGACGCGTCACGGCTCCATCATCGCGCCCACCGGCCCGTCGTACCACACCCGCGTGAGGCAGAGCCCCTGGGGCGGCACCGTGGGCCCCGTGAGCCGCCTGTTGCCCGCGGCCAGCAGGGCCGGTATCTCCGCCGGGGCGATCTTCCTCTCGGAGCAGTAGAGGAGCGTGCCCATGATGGCGCGCACCATGTTGTACAAAAACCCGTCGGCGCAGATCCGCATGGTGATCCTGTCGCCGTCCCGCGCCAGCTCGCACCAGTGCACGGTGCGCACGGTCGTCTTCGTCTCCGTGCCCACGGAGCGCACCGCCGCGAAATCGTGGGTGCCGACGAACTGCGCCGCCGCGGCCCGCATGACGTCCAGGTCCAGCGGCGTGGGATAGAAGTACGCCCGGTCCCGCAGCAGCGGGTCCCGGATACGGGCGTTGACGAGCGTATACGTGTATTCCTTTTTCACGCAGGAGAGGACGGCGTTGAAATCCGCCGGCGCCTCCACCGCCGCCTGCACCGCCACGTCCGGCGGGAGCTGGGCGTTCACGGCGAGGGGCAGCCGGTCGCAGGGGATGGAGAGCGCGCTTTTGAAATTGGCGCAGTAGCGCGCCGCGTGGACGCCGGCGTCCGTCCGGCCGCAGCCGGTGAGCGCAACGTCCCCGGCGCCGAGCCGCGCCAGCGCGGCCTTCAGCTCGCCCTGGACGGTCCTCTCCGCCTTTTGGATCTGCCAGCCGTGGAAATCCGTGCCGTCATAGGCAAGGCGCATGGCGATGTTCCGTATCATGCCTTCACAGTGCCTCCGTGTCGAAAAGGATCGTGACGGGGCCGTCGTTCAGGGATTCGACCTGCATATCGGCGCCGAAGGTCCCGTGGGCGACGCGGAAGCCCCGCGCCGCGCAGGATGCCATGAACCGCTCATAGAGCGGCGCCGCCTGCTCCGGCCGCGCCGCGGCCGTGAAGCCGGGCCGCCGGCTCTTCACGTCGGCGTAGAGCGTGAACTGGCTCACCACGAGCAGCTCGCCGCCGACGGCCGCCAGGTTCAGATTCATCTTGCCGGCGTCGTCCTCAAAAACGCGCAGGCCGCAGACCTTGTCGGCGAGCCTGTCGGCCTCCCGCTCCGTGTCGCCGGCGCGGACGCCCAGCAGCACGAGGAAGCCCCGGCCGATGGACGCGGTCACCGCCCCGCCGATCGCGACGGAGGCGCGGGAAACGCGGGTAACGACAGCTCTCATAGCCTCTCCCTTCAGCCGTTCTGGCGCTTGACGTCCTTGACGCCGCGCACGGCGGTCAGACGCGCCATGGCCACGCTGAGCTCGTCCCGGTCGTGGACGGAGATGGTGATGAACACCGTGGCCGCCCCGGGCGCCACGTTCCGCGCGATCAGGGCGTTGACGCTCACCTTCAGCGCGTTCAGCACCGTGGCGATATCCATGACGAGGCCACCGCGGTCCTCCGCCGTGATGGCGAGCACCGTCTGGTACAGATCGTCGCCGTTCGACTCCCAGTAGACCTTGATCCAGCGGCTCTTCTCCGCCTCGTCCGCCGCCGCCTTCTGATAGTTGACGCAGTCCGCCCGGTGCACGGAGACGCCGTACCCCCGGGTGATGAAACCCACGATGTCGTCCCCCGGCACAGGGGTGCAGCAGCGGGCGAATTTCACGAGGCAGTTGTCCACGCCCTCCACGATGATGCCGTGGATGGGCCTGGAGGCGCCCTCCGGCCGGTCGCGCCACTCCAGACGCTTCCCCTCCTGCTCCCGGAACTTTTCGATCTGCCGCAGCTCGTCCCGGACGCGCGTCGCCGTTTTCAGGGCGGTCAGCGCGCCGTAGCCGATGGCGGCGTACATATCGTCGATACTGGAGAAGGAGAAGCGCTTCAGGATGACGGAAACGACGCTCTCATCCTCCATGACGGACAGGGAGACGCCGAGCCGGCGGAGCTCCGCTTCGAACGCGGCGCGGCCGTTGCCGATGTTCTCCTCCCGTTTTTCCTTTTTGAACCACTGGCGGATCTTGGTGCGGGCCTCGGAGCTTTTCACGATGGTCAGCCAGTCGCGGCTGGGCCCCTTGGCCGTGTTGGAGGTCATGATCTCCACCACGTCGCCGTTCTGCAGCACGTGGGAGAACGGCACGATACGCCCGTTGACCCGCGCGCCCGTCATGCGGTTGCCCACGGCGGAATGGACGCTGTACGCAAAGTCGATGGGCGTCGATCCCGCCGGCAGGCTCTTCACGTCGCCGTGGGGCGTGAACACGAACACCTCGTCCGCGAACATGTCCACCTTCAGCGTCTGGACGAAGTCCTGCGCGTCGGAATCCTGCTGCGCCTCCAGCAGGCTGCGGATCCACTCGAACTTCTCCTCGTCGGCCTTGCCGCGGATGCCCTCTTTATACTTCCAGTGCGCCGCGATGCCGTACTCCGCCGTATGGTGCATGTCCCAGGTGCGGATCTGCACCTCGAAGGGGATGCCCTCCGTGCCGATGACGGTGGTGTGCAGCGACTGGTACTTGTTGGGCTTCGGCGTGCCGATATAATCCTTGAAGTGGCCCGGGATGGGGCGGAATATCTCGTGGATCATGCCGAGGACGTTGTAGCAGTCGGAGATGTCCTCCACGATGACGCGGAAGGCATAGAGGTCCATGACCTCGGACAGCTCCTTGTCCTGGCCGTACATCTTGCGGTAAATGCTGTAGATATGCTTGATCCGGCTCTGCACCGTGGCGCGGATGCCCGCCTCCTCCAGCCGGCGCTTGATGAGAGCCTCCGTGTTGGCCATGAAGCGGACGTGACTGCCGCCGCGGCTCTCCAGCGCCGTTTTGATCTCGCTGTAGCCCACGGGGTCGAGATATTTGAGCGACAGGTCCTCCAGCTCCCACTTCATGCGCTGCATGCCGAGCCGGTGGGCGATGGGCGTGTAGATCTCCATGGTCTCCAGCGCCTTTTCCCGCTGCTTCTCCTCCGTCTGGTACTCCATGGTACGCATGTTGTGGAGCCGGTCCGCCATCTTGATGATGATGACGCGGATATCCTTCGCCATGGCCATGAGCATCTTGCGCAGATTGGACATCTGCTCGTCTTCCTTGCTGGTGTAGGTGACGCGCGTCAGCTTCGTGACGCCCTCCACGAGCTCGGCCACGCTCTCGCCGAAGTGGCGGGCGATGTCCTCGTGCGTCACGGCGGTGTCCTCCACCGTATCATGGAGCAGCGCCGCGATGATGGACTCCTCGTCGAGACCCATCTCCGCCACGATCTTCGCGGCCGCGATGGGATGGGTGACGAACGGCGTGCCCTCCTTCCGCAGCTGGCCCGCGTGGGCGCTGCGGGCGCACATGTACGCCTCGCGGATACGGGCGAGGTCCCTGATCTGCGTATTCTCGCGGATCACCTTTTCCAGGTCCGCATACGCGGACTCGATCATCTCCTCATGCGTCGGCACGGCGTTTCACCTCCTTTTCGCGGTATCGTTTCACTCCGCCGGACGGAAGTCCTGCAGATTGAGCTGGACGCTCCGGCGTCCGCGGAATTCGTTGATCTGGGGCGTGAAGGCCACGTCGGCCCGCATGCCGGGCTCGGCCCCCATCTCCGCCGCCGAGCGGCGGAAGAACACGGCCTCCAGCGTCTCCCCGTCCTTGTTGAGCCACAGCTTTGTGTGCTTCCCCTCCGAGAGGGGCACCACGTTCTCCACGGCGGCGTCCCGGATACAGAGCGTCGCCTGCGGGTTGCCCGCGCCGCAGGGCTCCAGCGCGGCGAGGCTCGCCACGTCCTCCAGCGACAGAAGCCGCGGCTTGATCACTTCAAAATCGATATGCAGCACGGTCTCCGCGCGGCCCGGCGCCCGGGAATAGCGTTCCCCCAGCTGCCGGCGCAGCTCGTCGATCCGGTCCTCCTCGATCACGAGGCCGGCCGCCATGTCGTGGCCGCCGAAGCTCATCAGACAGCCGCTGCAGCTTTTCAGCGCCTCGTAGATGCTGAACCCGCCGACGCTGCGGCAGGAGCCGCGGCCCACGCCGTCTTTCAGACTGATCATCACCGTGGGCAGCGCGTATTTTTCCGCCACGCGGGAGGCCACGATCCCGGCCACGCCCTGGTGCCAGTCATGGCCCGCCAGCACGATGGGCTTGCCCTCCGGCGGGGCGGCGCGCAGCTTGTCCAGCGCCTCCTCGAAAATGGCGGCCTCGATGGTCTGCCGCTCGCGGTTCATGGCGCAAAGCTCGTTGGCGAGCTCCGTCGCCCGGGCCTCGTCCCGCGTGCGGAGCAGCTCCACGGCCACGTCCGTGCGGCCGAGCCGGCCCGCCGCGTTGATCCGCGGCGCGATGGTGTAGCCCACGTTGGCCACGGTCACGTATTTTTCCCGGCAGCCCGCCGCCGCGGCGATCTCCCGCAGGCCGATGTGCTGCCCGGTCTTCACCAGCTCCAGCCCGCGCCGGATGAGCCGTCTGTTCTCCCCGACGACGGGCATGACGTCCGCCACCGTGCCCACGGCGGCCAGATCGCCGTACTTTTCCATGAGCGCCGGCTCCCGCTCCGCGCCCTCCACGGCGCAGAGCAGCTTGTACGCCACGCCCACGCCCGCCAGCATCTTGCTCCGGCTGGGGCAGTCGGGCCGCTTGGGGTCCACCACCGCCGCGGCGTCCGGCAGACGGCCGGCGCACTCGTGGTGGTCGGTGATGATCATGTCGAGCCCGATGTCCCGCGCGTGGGCGGCCTCCTCCACGGCGGTCACGCCGCAGTCCACGGTGATCACCAGCGTGCAGCCCCGGGCGCGGAGGCTGTCGAGCCCGGCGCTCTTGACGCCGTAGCCCTCCTCCAGACGCTCCGGGATATAGATGATGTTCTCAAGACCCTTTTCCGTCAGGTATTCCGCCACGAGGCAGCTGGCGGTGATGCCGTCCACGTCGTAATCGCCGTAGACGCCGACGCGCTCGCCGTCCCGTATGGCCCGGCGGAGCCGCTCCGCGGCCCGGTCCATATCCTTCAGGGCGAAGGGGTCCTCCGCCGGGAGCTCGCCCAGCAGTTCCTCCGTCCGGTCCTTCATCCCGCGGGCGGCCAGCAGCACGGAAAGAAGGGGCGTCATGCCGCGGGCGCAAAGCTCCTTCGCCTCGGCCCGGTCGTAGGTCCCTATCTCCCATTTTTGATATTTTGCGCCCATGTTCGCCTTTCGTTCCTTTCGGTCTCTCTGCCGGCTATATTGCCCGATTGTACAATTATAACAAAATGACTGGCGGAATACAATATCGTATCCCGTTTCCGCCGCACTTTTTCTGCCCCGGGCACCGGCCGCGGAGCGGCGGCGCGGCGGCGGTTTGCGGCCGTTTTCCTCTTTTTTGAAAAAAGTTTCCGGAAATTCGAAAAAAGTCTTGCTTTTTGAAAAGTCTGATGGTAAGATTATTACCCACGCAAAAAATTGCGAAACTTTATAGGAGGAGGTGTCCGATTCGTGCCCAACATTAAGTCCGCACAGAAACGCGTGCTTATCACGAAGGAAAGGACCGCGCGCAACAAGGCTGAAAAGTCCGCTCTGAAGACCAGCATCAAGAAATTCGACGCGGCCGTTGCCAACGGCAGTCACGAAGAGGCTGAGAGCGCCTATAAAGCCGCCGTCAAGACGGTCGATAAGGCCGCGGCGAAGGGTCTGATCCACGCGAACAACGCCGCGCACAAGAAGAGCCGCATGGCCGTCAAGCTCAACGAAAAAGCGTAAATGACGATAACGAAGACCGGAGGAGGCCCTCCGGTCTTTTTGTTTGCCCCGGGCGCGGTTGCTGTTGCTTTTTTCCCCGCGCCGCTTTATAATGAGAGCGTATTTTGTAAAACGAAAAGAGGTCGTCATCATGACTTATACCCTCCATGTGGCGGGGCTCACCCGCGAGCTCCCCATCTGCCCCCTGACCGACAGTCTGTCCATCGGCGCCTTCGTCATCTTCGGCGATGTGGAGCTGACCTGCGCCTGCGCCGGGGCCCTGCTGGAAAAGGCGCCGGACTTCGACTATATGGTCGCGCCGGAGGCCAAGGCCATCCCCCTCATCCATGAGATGGCCCGCCAGAGCGGCCGGAACGGCTATTTCCTCGTCCGGAAGAAGAAAAAGGCCTATATGAACGGCGTGTTCGAGGCCGTGGACCATTCCATCACGACGGCGGGCGAGCAGAAGCTCTACATGGACGGCGCTGACGCGGCGAAGATGGCCGGCAAGCGTATCCTCATCCTGGACGACGTCATCTCCACGGGCGGCTCCCTGGCCGCGGTGGAAAACCTGGTGGAGCAGGCCGGCGGCATCGTCGCGGGACGGATGGCCATCCTGGCGGAGGGCGACGCCGGCAAGCGGGACGACATCGTCTATCTGGAGCGGCTCCCGCTCTTCACGCCCGACGGCAAGCCCCTGCCCCTGGACTGAACGACCGATAAAAGGGCGGCGCCGGCGGCGCCGCCCTTCCGCTGTTACCTTGGGAGAGACTATGAAAAGACCGTACGCCTTAACGACGCCCCGTCTCGCCGTCACGTTCGCCGGCTGCTTTTTGGGCGCCGGGTATGTGTCCGGCCAGGAGCTGTGGCACTTTTTCGGCAGCTTCGGCGCGGCGGGCCTGCTGGGCCTGCTGGCTGCCATGCTCCTTCTGGCGATGATGGGCCGCGTGGTGCTCCGCCTCGTCCGGACGACGGGGGAGGAGGACGCCGACAAGCTCATCGTGTTCTGGGACAGCCCCGCGCTGCGGGCGATCCCCGGCGTCGTGGAGATCGTGTTCATCTTCGGCACGGCCGTCGTCATGTGCGCCGGCGTGGGCGCGCTCGCGGAGCAGCTGTTCGCCGTGCCGCCCGCGGTGAGCTGCGCCGTTTTCACCGTCCTCATCGCCGCGCTCTATCTGGCCGGTATCCGGGGCATGGTGGACGCTTTTGAGATCAGCGTGCCGGTGCTGGTCCTCTGCGCGGCGGCGCTCTGCGCCGTGTCGCTGGTCCGCTCCGGTCTGCCGCCGCTCGCGGCGCATACCTCCCACGAGGCGAACCCGCTCCTGACCCACTGGTTCACGAGCGCGCTGGTCTTCGCCAGCTACAACGTCTTTGAGTGCGTGGCCATCCTGGCCCCCGTGGCGAAGCTGGTGCCGGATGAAAAAACGGCCCGCCGCGGCGTCGCGCTGGGCGCGCTGGCGCTGCTTTTCATCGCGCTTTCCGTGCTGTTCTCCATCCTGTCCGACCCCGCCAGCGTGGAGACGGAGCTGCCCATGCTGAAAATGGCGGCCGACCTGCACCCGTATCTGGGCTATGTGTACGCCGCGGCGCTGGGGCTCACGCTGACGAGCGCCGCGCTCTCCTCCTTCGTGACCTCGGTGCGCTTCGCGGCCAAAAAGCTGGCGAAGGGCCCGCGGGGCCGCGCCTGTCTGCTCCTTCTCGGCGCGGCGGCCATGTACGCCGGCAGTCTCGTCGGCTTCAATCGCCTGCTGGGGATCGTGTACCCCGTCTACGGCTATGTGACGGCCGTGTTCGTGCTCCTGCTGGCGGTCCACTGGGTCCGCATACGGCGCGCGGCGCGCAGCGCTTGACAAACCCGCCCGCCGGACTATACTGAACGTGAGGTGATCTGTATGTTCTGCACCAACTGCGGCGAAAAGCTCCCCGACAACGCGAAGACCTGCCCCAAATGCGGCGCCCCCGCGGAGGAAGCCGCCCCCGCGGCGGCCCCCGCTCCGGCGGCGGCGGCAAAGCCCGCCCGCGGCCGCTTCTGCAAGGGCTGCGGCGCGAAGCTGAAGCGCAGCGAGACTGTGTGCCCCTACTGCGGCGCGAAAAACCGTATCCCCATCACGAAGCGCTTCTGGTTCTGGGCTATCCTGCTCCTGCTGGCGGCGCTGGGCCTCTTCTATCTCTTCACCCTCTGCCGCGACCTTTACCTGTCCCTCTTCGGCTGAACGCAAAAAAGAGCCGCCTGAACGGGATCCGTTCAGGCGGCTCTTTTCTTTTTTCACCATTCCGCCAGCATGTCCCGCAGCGTCTCCTCCAGCTGGCGCGGGTGGTAGCCCAGCTCCCGCGCCGCCTTTTCGTTGGAAAAGCGGCCGTTGGTCTGCAGCGTATAGACGGAGTAGGGCGTCAGCACCGGCTTCCTGCCGAAAAGGAGCGCCAGCCGCTCCGCCGCCGGCGCGATGAGCTTGGCGAGCGCGTACGGCGCCGTCAGCCGCGGCGGCCGTCTGCCGGCCAGGCGCGCCGTCAGGGCGGCGAGCTCCGTGATGGTCGCGTACCGTCCGCTGAGGATGTAGCACTCCCCCGGCCGGCCCCGCTCTATGCAGCGCAGGATACCGTCCGCCGCGTCCCGCACGTCCACGAAATCGTAGCCGCCGGCGATGCTCGCCGGCAGGCGGCCCTTCGCCATGGCCTCCACCGTGCGGACGCTGTTGTTGCTCCCGCGCGCGTCGCCCGGGCCGAGGATGCCGGACGGATGGACGACGCTGACGTTCATCCCGTCCGCCGCCAGCGCCAGCACGTGCGCCGTGGCCGCGGCCTTCGCCTTGGCGTACTGGCCCGTCACCGCGTCCGGCGAAAACGTCTTCGTCTCGGTGATGACGGCGGGCGCGGGCTTTTCCGGGATGGCGTGGACGGTGCTGACGTGGACCGTCCGGCCCACGCCCGCGGCCCGGGCCGCCGCCATGACGGTCTGCGTGCCGCGCACGTTCACGTCCCACACCCGCGGGTCGCGCTTCGCCGCGATGGTCACGATCCCCGCACAGTGGATGAGGACCGTGTCCCGCCCGTCCGCCGCGCGGAAAAAGTCGTCCATGGCCGGCCGGTCCAGCACGTTGCCGGTAAAGACATCGGCCCCCGGCGGCACGAACGATTCCTCCCCGGGGAGCGCCAGCGCGCGCACCGCGTCGCCCCGCCCGAGCAGCTGCCTTACCACGGCGGCGCCCAGGTGGCCCGCCGCGCCCGTCACGCAATAGAGCTTCGCTCCGTCCATGCTCTCACCTCCGCGCAAAAGCACAAATCGTCCCTTACCGCTTCTTTTTGAAAAAGTCCGTGAGCAGGGCGGCGCATTCGTCGCCCGCAACGCCGCCCACCACCTCCGGCGAGCGGCCGTAATCCTCCATAAAAAGATTGAGCACGCTGCCGCAGGAGCCGGCTCTGGCGTCCTTCGCGCCGTAATAGACGCGGGAAAGACGGCTCATCAGGATGGCGCCGGCGCACATGGGGCAGGGCTCCATCGTGACCCAGAGGGCGCAGCCGTCCAGCCGCCAGCCGCGGCGGCGGGAGGCGTCCTCGATGGCCTCGATCTCCGCGTGGCGCGTGGCGGAGGAAAGCTCCTCCGTCCGGTTCCGCCCGCGGCCGATGATCGTCCCGTCCTCGTCCGTGATGACGCAGCCCACCGGCGTTTCGCCCGCGGCGGCGGCCTCGCGTGCAAGGCGAAGCGCCTCTTTCATGCTGTTTTCTTCGTTTTTCATGCGTTTTTTCCCGTTTTCAGAACGTTATGGACCGTTATAAGATGGGCCGTTTTTGGCAAAAATGAAGCAGAAACACATGCAGGGAGGCTTTTTTTATGCTGGTTTGCGATTTTATGACCCGTTCCGTCGTCTCCGTCCTGCCCGACGAACCCGTCGCGCTTGCGTCCCGGCTTTTGAGCCGGTACAACATCGGCTCGCTGCCCGTCTGCTCCGGCGGGGGAAGGCTCTGCGGCATCGTGACCGACCGGGACATCGTGCTGCGCTGCGTCGCCGCGGGGGGAGACCCCGAAAAGACCGCCGTGAAGGACATCATGACGAAAAGCGTCGTCTCCGTCGCGCCGGAGGAGGATATCTCCCGGGCGGCGGCGCTGATGGCCAGGGCCCGGATACGGCGGCTGCCCGTGGTGCGCGGCGGCCGGCTGGAGGGCATGCTCGCCCTCGGCGACATCGCCTGGCGGCCGGAGTGCGACATGGAGGCCGCCCGCGCCCTCGGCGAGATATCGCTGGGCACGCGCACCGTGTAAGTCAGTTTTTCAGGCTGTGCAGCGGGGCGGGGATACGCCCGCCGCGCGCGATGAACGCGTCGCTGGACCAGGGCTTCACGGCCATCACCGGCGCAGAGCCGAACAGACCGCCCATCTCCAGCCGGTCGCCCACCTTGAGCCCCGGCGCGGGGATCAGCCGCACCGCGGTGGTCTTGTTGTTGACGACGCCGATGGCCGCCTCGTCCGCGATGATGGCGGAGATCGTCTCCGCGCTGGTGTCGCCGGGCACGGCGATCATGTCGAGCCCCACGGAGCAGACGCAGGTCATGGCCTCCAGCTTTTCGATGGTCAGGGAGCCCCGCTCCGCGCCGCGGATCATGCCCGCGTCCTCGCTGACGGGGATGAAGGCGCCGGAGAGGCCGCCCACGTGGGAGCTGGCCATGACGCCGCCTTTTTTCACCGCATCGTTCAGCAGCGCGAGCGCCGCCGTCGTCCCGGGGGCGCCGACGGACGCCAGCCCCATCTCCTCCAGGATATCGGCCACGGAGTCTCCCACCGCCGGCGTCGGCGCAAGGGAGAGGTCCACGATGCCGAAGGGCACGCCGAGCCGGCGCGACGCCTCCTGCGCCACGAGCTCGCCCATGCGCGTGATACGGAACGCCGTCTTTTTCACGGTCTCCGCCACCACGTCGAAGGGCTCGCCCCGGCAGCTTTTCAGCGCGTGGGACACCACGCCCGGGCCGGAGACGCCCACGTTGATGACGCACTCCGCCTCCCCCACGCCGTGGAACGCGCCGGCCATAAAGGGGTTGTCCTCCACGGCGTTGGCAAACACCACGAGCTTGGAGCAGGCGACGCCCTGCCGGTCGGCGGACAGCGCCGCCGTCTGCTTGATGACGCGGCCCATCTCCGCCACGGCGTCCATATCGATGCCCGCCCGGGTAGACCCCACGTTCACGCTGGCGCAGACGACGTCCGTCTCCGTCAGGGCGCGGGGGATGGAGCGGATGAGCTTCAGGTCGGCCGCGGTGCACCCCTTCTGGACGAGGGCGGAAAAGCCGCCGATGAAGTTGACGCCGCAAGCCTTCGCCGCCGCGTCCATCGCCTTGGCGAAGGGGACGTAGTCCTCCCCCGCCGAGGCGGCGGCCACCAGCGCCACGGGCGTCACCGAAAGGCGCTTGTTGACGATGGGGATCCCGTACTCCCGCTGGATCCGGTCCGCCGTTTCCACCAGCCTGTCCGCCCGGCGGCATATCTTCTCGCGCACTTTGGCGCAGGCTTTTTCCATATCCTCATCGGCGCAGTCCAGCAGGGATATGCCCATCGTGACGGTGCGGATATCCAGATGCTGCTGGTCGATCATGCCGATGGTCTCGAGAATCTCGTTCCTGCTTATCATCGGCCGCGCCTCATATCCGGTGCATGGCGTTGAAGATGTCCTCCCGCTGGATGCGGATGGAAAGGCCCGTCTTCTCGCCCTCCTGCTGCAGCTGGTCCGCCAGCTCCGTAAAGTCCGTCTTGCAGGCGGTGGCGTCCACCAGCATGATCATGGTGAAATACTCCTGCAGCACCGTCTGGCTGATGTCCAGGATGTTCACGCCCTTGTCCGCCAGCATGGCGCACACGCCGGCGATGATGCCGACCCTGTCTTTTCCTATCACGGTAACGATGGCTCTCATTGGTCTCCTCCGTCTGTTTTGAGTTCGTCCAGCGTCAGCTCGAAGGCCGGGACGCAGTGTTCCATAAAATAGGCCGCCTCGTCAAGGCCCATGGCCTCGATCCGCGCTTTCGTCTGCGCCGCGGCGAGGGCGAATTCCTTGTTGCCGGCGCGCAGCTCCTCCAGGCACTTGACGTAGGCCGCGATACGGTCCGCCGCCTTCACGAGCTCCTCCACGCCGGCGCAGGAGAGCACCTCCTCATACGCGGGGCGCAGCGCCTCCGGCAGGGCGGCCACGAGCCGCGCCTCCGACGCCTTTTCGATCCGCTTGTAGGCGCCGGTGAGCTCCGCGTCGTGGTACTTGATGGGCGTGGGCATGTCGCCGGTGAAGATCTCCGACGCGTCGTGATAGAGCGCGGCGGCCGCGGCCCGGTCCGGATCGCACGGCCGGCCGAGGATATCCCGCCGGATGAGCGCCAGCGCGTGGGCGATGACCGCCACCATGTGGGAATGCTCCTGCACGTTCTCGCGGCTGAAGTTCCGCATGAGGGCCCAGCGGTCGATGTTTTTCATCCTGGAGATCAGGGCGTAAAAGCTGTACATACGGTTTTCCCCTTCTTTTGTCGTTTCTGTGGTAATGATACCATTATTTTCGCCCTCTGTAAAGGCGCGCGGGCCCCGTTCCCACAGGGTTTCGCGCGCCCTGTTTCTTTTTTATATAGGTAAGAGGCATAAAAGGCTTGCAATGAGGCCGGTTTTTTGGTAAAATAAATCAGTTAGAGTTTTGCGCGATTTCGATGATTTTTTTGCAAAGGAGAGAGGCTCATGGAATCTGCCTCCGATGTTTGGTCCAGTCTTGTTGAGATCATGGGGAAGACCCTCTCGCCCGTGGCCATGACCACCTGGTTCGACGGCTGCCGCGTGGTGGAGCTGGGCGATAACCGGCTCGCGCTTTACGTCCCCTCGGACTTCAAGCGCGGCATTATCGAGCAGCGCTTCACCGGCGTCCTCAAGGACGCGCTGCGGGAGCTTTTTTCCTGCGATTTCGAGGTGGATCTGCTGGGGGACGCGGAGCTGGAGCGCTACGAGCGCGGCGAGGCGCCCAACCTGGCCATGGACAACGACAGCTTCACCTTCGAGCGGTTCGTGGTGGGCAACTCCAATAAGTTCGCCCACGCCGCGGCCAAGGCCGTGGCCGAGGACCAGACCAAGGAATACAACCCCCTTTTCATCCACGGGGAGTCCGGTCTGGGCAAGACGCACCTGCTCTACGCCATCCGGCACGAGGTGCGCCAGCGCCATCCCGATCACAACATCGTCTACGTCAAGGGCGACGACTTCACGAACGAGCTCATCGCCGCCATCCAGTCCGGCCACAACCGCGAGTTCCGCGAAAAGTACCGCTACGCCGACCTTTTCCTGATGGACGACGTGCAGTTCATCGCCGGCCGCGAATCCACGCAGGAGGAGATGTTCCACACCTTCAACTCCCTGCTGGAGGCGGGACACCAGATCGTGTTCACGGCGGACCGCCCACCCAAGGAGATGCTGAAGCTGGACGACCGGCTGAAAACGCGATTCGAGTCCGGTCTCGTGGCGGACGTGAAGCCGCCCGACTATGAGACGCGTATGGCCATCATCCGCAACAAGAGCCAGCAGCTGGGCATCGTGCTGGCGGACGACGTCATCGACTACATAGCGGAGAACATGACCTCCAACGTGCGCCAGCTCGAGGGCACCGTCAAAAAGGCCAAGGCCCATTACGAGCTCATGCACGAGGAGATCACCGTGCCCATCATGGCGAAGATCATGCAGGACCTCCTGCGCGAAAAGGGCGCGCCGACGCCGGACCTCATCATCGAGGAGACGGCCAAGTACTACGAGCTGACGGCGGACGATCTGAAGGGCCGCGCCCAGACGAAGAACATCGCCCTCGCCCGCCACATCGCCATGTTCGAGATCCGGAAGATGGGCTACTCCCTGCAGGAGGTGGCCGACTTCTTCAAGAAGGACCACACGACGGTGCTGGCCTCCATCCGGAAGATCGAAAAGGAAGTGGCCCGCTCCGAGGAGTTCGCCCAGACGCTGCGGGACATCACGGCCAACATCAACAACCGGAACTGACTTTTCGACAGCATTTTCAAGGTCCCGCGTGGAAAGACCTGAAAAACGGTTTTCCGGCGGTTTTTCCCGGTTTTTGGGGAGGATCTTCCACAGAAAGATCCACACGGAAAACCGCTGCCCCGTCAACGAAAAACGGGGATTTCCACAGAAAAAAGGACCTACGGCGACTATTACTGAAAAGAAAAAAGTCTTACTTTCTTTCGGACATAAGATCTGCGAGCAGAAAGACTCATGAAAAGGAGAAGAGATATGAAATTTTCATGTGAAAAAGCCGATTTTCTGGCGACCGTACAGATAGCCTCCCGCGCGGCGGCGGTGAAGAGCGCCGTGCAGTCGCTGGAGGGGCTGCTCATCGAGGCGGAGGAGTCCGTCACGGTATCCAGCTACGATCTGCGCACCGGTATCCGTTCCGTCTGCGGGGCGGATGTGACGGAGCGGGGCTCCGTCGTGCTGAACGCGCGGCTTTTCGGCGATATCATGCGGAAGCTGCCCGACGACGTGGTCACCGTGACCGTGGGCGACAACTTCATGACGAACATCAAGTGCGGCATGAGCGAGTTCAACATCATGGGCATCTCGCCGGAGGATTATCCGGAGCTGCCCTCCGTGGACGACAGGGTCTCCATCTACATGCAGCAGAAGGTACTGAAGGCCATGATCGGGGAGACGAACTTCGCCGTTTCGGACAACGAGTCGCGGCCCATCCACACCGGCGAGCTTTTCGAGCTGGAGGGCAGCGTGCTGACGATGGTGGCCGTGGACGGCTACCGTCTCGCGCTGCGGCGGGAGCCCGTGGCCAAGGCGGAGACGGACAACGCCTCCTTCGTGGTGCCGGGAAGCGCCCTTGCCGAGGTGGAGAAGATCGCCGACGACAGCGAGGACCTGGTCCGTATCGTGCCCGGCAGCAAGCACATCATGTTCGAGATCGGGCGGACGACGCTCATCTCCCGCCGGCTGGAGGGCGAGTTCCTCAACTATAAGAACTCCATCCCCAAGGTGTTCAAATACAGCGTGGAGACCGACACCCGCGAGCTCATGAGCTCCACGGAGCGCGTGTCCCTCATCATCGACGACAGGCTGAAAAGCCCCGTCCGCTACGTGTTCGGGGAGAACATCATCAAGATCTCCTCCTCCACGCCGCTGGGCCGCGCGTACGACGAGTGCCGCATGGAGGGCGACGCCGACAATCTGGAGATCGGCTTCAACAACCGCTACATGCAGGACGTGCTGAAGGCCGTGCCGGCGGAGCGGATCCGCCTGCAGCTCTCCACGGGGATCGCGCCCTGCGTCATCGTGGGCGCGAACGACGACAGGAACTTCATCTACATGGTCCTGCCGGTGAGGCTGCGCGCCAATGAAGGTTAAGGCGAAGGTCGTCCCGGCGGAGAGCCAGGCCATCACGACGGAATACATCAAGCTGGACTCCTTTTTGAAGCTGGCGGCGCTCTGCCAGACCGGCGGGGAGGCCAAGGCCGTCATAGCGGAGGGCCTCGTCCGTGTCAACGGCGAGGTATGCCTCCTGCGGGGCAAAAAGCTCCGCCCCGGCGACAGCGTGAGCTTCGCCGGCCGTAAATTTACGATCACAGCGGAGCCGTAACGCATGCTGGTCAGCGAATTACAACTTGACGACTTCCGCAATTACGTCCATCTGGAGACGGACCTTTCGCCGGAGGTGAACGTGATCGCGGGGGACAACGCCCAGGGCAAGACGAATCTGCTGGAGGCCATTTTCTTTCTGACCTCCGGCAGGGTTTTTCGCGCCCGTTCGGACAAAGACGCCATCCGCTACGGGTGCGACGCGGCGGCCGTGCGCGCCCGCTTCACGGCGGACGGCCGGGAGCAGACGATGGAGGCGTTTCTCCACCGGGGACGGCGGAAGGAATTTGCCGTGAACGGCGTGAAAAAGCGCAGTATCGGCGAGTTCGCCGGCATTTTGCGGGCCGTGCTCTTCTGCCCGGCGGACCTGAACATGATCGGCGCCGGCGCCGCGGCGAGACGGAGGGTCATGGACCTCTGCATCGCGCAGCTGCGCCCGCGGTACGCCGAGGCGCTGGCCAAATTCGGCCGCGCCTACGAGGAAAAGACGCGGATCCTGCGGGACGCGGAGGAAAAGCCCGCGCTGCTCGAGCTGCTGGACGAATACGACGGCCACATGGCCGCGCTCTCCGCGGAGCTCATCCATTACCGGGCGCTGTACGTCCGGGCGCTGGCGCCCATCGCGGCGGCCATCCACGAGGAGTTCTCCGGCGGGCGGGAAAAGCTGGAGCTGACCTATAAAACGGTGAGCAGTATCGACGACCCGACGCGGCCGGCGGCGGAGCTTTTGCCCATGATCGAGGAGCACCAGCGGGCCCACCGGGCGGCGGAGCGCGCGGCGCGCCAGTGCCTGACGGGCGCGCATAAGGACGATCTGGAGATCGCCATCGACGGTATGGCCGCGCGGGATTTTGCCTCCCAGGGCCAGATGAGGACGGCGGCGCTGTCCGTCAAGCTGGCGGAGCGGGAGCTGCACCGCAACGACCGGGGGGAATACCCCCTGCTCCTGCTGGACGACGTGCTCAGCGAGCTGGACGAGAAGCGGCAGAGCTTCGTGCTGAACCGGATCACCGGCGGGCAGGTGTTCATCACCTGCTGCGAGGATGAGAAGATCGCGAAGCGCACCGGCGGGCGCGTCCTTTATATCCGGGAAGGAGCCAAGGTCTGATGTACCTGCATTTAGGCATGGACACCGTGGTGGCGGACCGCGACATCGTGGCCATCTTCGACGCGGACAACGCCACGGCCTCCAAAATAACGAGAGATTTCCTTTCCGGCGCCCAGCGCGCCGGAGAGCTGCGCGATATCAGCGGCGATCTGCCCAAGTCGTTCATCCTGTGCGAACGCGGCGGGCGGCGGGTCGTCTATCTCAGCCAACTGAACGCCCAGACGCTGCTGAAACGCAGCGCGGCGGCGCTTCCGAACGAATAAAGAAGGGGAAAGAACATGGCAGAAATCACAGACAAGATCACCCAGGCATACGATGCCAGCCAGATACAGGTGCTGGAGGGGCTGGAGGCCGTGCGCAAACGGCCCGGCATGTACATCGGCTCCACCAGCGCGTCCGGTCTGCACCATCTCGTGTACGAGATCGTGGACAACTCCGTGGACGAGGCGCTGGCCGGCTACTGCACGGAGATCAGCGTGACCATCAACGACGGGAACACCATCACCGTGGCCGACAACGGGCGCGGTATCCCGGTGGACATCCAGGAGCAGACGGGCAAATCCGCGCTGGAGGTGGTGTTCACCGTGCTCCACGCCGGCGGCAAGTTCGGCAACGGCGGCTACAAGGTGTCCGGCGGCCTCCACGGCGTCGGCGCGTCGGTGGTCAACGCCCTGTCCGAGTGGCTGACGGTGGAGGTCCGCAAGGACGGCAAAAAGTACGGCATGCGCTTCGTCCGCGGCGAGATCGCGGAGGGCATCCATGAGCTGGGCCCGGCGGAGGGCTCCGGCACGACCGTCACCTTCAAGCCCGACCCGGAGATGTTCGACGAGACGGAATACGACTATGAGACGCTGCACAAGCGCATGCGGGAGCAGGCGTTTTTGAACGGCGGGCTGCGTATCACGATAGAGGACAAGCGCCCCGGCCGCGAGCAGAGCGATTCCCTCCATTACGAGGGCGGTATCCGCGAGTTCGTGACCTACATGAACAAGAACAAGACGCCGCTCCACCCCGAGGTCATCTACATGACCGGCGAGCGGGAGGATTCCATGGCCGAGGTGGCCATGCAGTATAACGACGGGTACAACGAGATGCTCGTCTCCTTCGCCAACAACATCCACACGCCGGAGGGCGGCATGCACGAGACGGGCTTCAAAACGGCCCTGACCCGCGTGCTGAACAACTACGGCCGGAAAGCCAACATCTTTAAGGAGGGCGAGAGCGTCTCCGGCGACGACTGCCGCGAGGGACTGACCGCCGTCATCTCCGTCAAGCTGCTGAACGCCCAGTTCGAGGGCCAGACCAAGGCGAAGCTCGGCAACGCCGAGATCAGGACGCTGGTGGACAACATCGTGTCCGACAAGCTGGAGGAATTCCTGGAGGAGAACCCCGCCGTCGGACGGCTCATCATCGAAAAGGCGCTCACTGCCTCTCGCGCGCGTGAGGCCGCGCGGAAAGCGCGGGAGAACATCCGCCGCAAGAACGCGCTGGAGGGCATGGCCCTGCCCGGCAAGCTCGCCGACTGCAACGAGAGGGATCCCGCGCTGACGGAGCTGTACCTGGTCGAGGGCGATTCCGCGGCGGGCTCCGCCAAGCAGGGGCGGGACAGCCGCTTCCAGGCCATCCTTTCCATGTGGGGCAAAATGCTGAACGTGGAAAAGGCGCGGGCCGACCGCATTTACGGCAACGACAAGCTGGCGCCCGTCATCACGGCGCTGGGCGCGGGCCTGGGCGAGGATTTCGACCCGGAGAAGCTGCGCTACCACAAGATCATCATCATGTCCGATGCGGACGTGGACGGCGCGCATATCCGCACGCTGCTGCTGACCTTCTTCTTCCGCTTCATGCGCCCGCTCATCGAGCAGGGCTACGTCTACGCCGCCGTGCCGCCGCTTTACAAGCTGACCCGCGGCAAGACGACGCGCGTCGCCTTCACCGATGAGGAGCGGGATCGTATCTCCGCGGAGATGAGGGGCGACAACCCCAACGTCAAGATCGACATCAGCCGCTTCAAAGGTCTCGGCGAGATGGACCCGGAGGAGCTCTGGGAGACGACGATGAACCCCGAGACACGGACGCTGAAGCGGATCGAGATGGACGACGCTGTGGCCGCGGACGAGACGTTCACCATCCTCATGGGCGAGAAGGTCGAGCCGCGGAAGGAATGGATCGAAAAGAACGCCCAGTACGTCGTCAACCTGGACATCTGAGGTGGGCGCATGTACCTGATAGGACAGTATTATCACATCCTGCTGGCGGCGGCGATCCTGCCGCCGGCCGTCGCGCTCTTCATTGTGCGGCGCATGGACCGGGCGGAGCCGGAGCCCATGGGGCTGCTCATCCGGCTTTTCCTGCGGGGACTCGTCGGCATGGTGCCCATCATGCTCCTGGAAATGCTTGCCCAGAGCTGGGTCGAGGGCCGGGAGTGGTCGCGGTTCACCTATTATTTCCTCTGCTATTTCTGTATCCCCGGCGTTATCGAGGAGGGCGTCAAATACTGGATGCTGAAGCGCACCACGTGGCGCCTGGCCGATTTTGACTACACCTTCGACGCCGTCGTGTACGCCGTGTTCGTCTCGATGGGCTTCGCCGCGGTGGAGAACATCCTCTACGTGACGGGCTCCGGCATGACAACGGCCGTCGCGCGGGCGCTCTCCGCCATCCCGGGCCACGCGTCCTTCGGCGTTTTCATGGGGTATTACTACGCCAAGGCCAAGGAGCTGGAGATCGGCGGCGGCGACGCGAAGCTGGCGCTCGCCAGGGCGTGGGCCGTGCCCATGGTGCTCCACGGGCTTTACGATTTCCTGCTGGTCTACTACGGCAGCGGGGTCTTCATCGCGTACTTCGCGGTGCTGGCCTTCTTCGCCGTGAAGACCGCGCGGAAGGCCGCGAAAAACGACAGACCTCTGTACCCGCCGGAGCTCCCGCTCTTTTGACGGATACGGTACGATAAGGAGAAAAGCTGATGGCTAACAACAACAAGGATTACAGACCGGAGGACATAGCCTATCCCGACCAGAAGATCGTTTCCCGGGGGCTCGTCAGCGAGATGGAGACGAGCTACATAGACTATGCCATGTCCGTTATCGTGGGGCGCGCGCTGCCCGACGTGCGCGACGGGCTCAAGCCGGTGCACCGCCGTATCCTCTACGCCATGTATGAGGACAATCTGACCAGCGACAAGCCGTTCAAGAAGTCCGCCACCTGCGTGGGCGACGTGCTGGGCCGCTATCACCCCCACGGCGACGCGTCCGTGTACGACGCGATGGTGCGCCTGGCGCAGGACTTCTCCATGCGCTACATGCTGGTGGAGGGCCACGGCAACTTCGGCTCCGTGGACGGCGACCCCCCGGCGGCCTACCGGTATACGGAGGCGAGGCTCTCCCGCATTTCCGACGAGATGCTCCGCGATCTCGAGAAGGAGACGGTGGACTGGATCCCCAACTTCGACGAGAGCCGCAAGGAGCCCGCCGTCCTGCCGAGCCGCTTCCCCAACCTGCTGGTGAACGGCTCCAGCGGCATCGCCGTCGGCATGGCGACGAACATCCCGCCCCACAACCTGCGGGAGGTCATCGACGCGGCCATCTGCGTGCTGGACGATCCGGAGGCGACGCTCGAGGATCTGATGGAGCACATCAAGGGGCCGGACTTCCCCACGAAGGGGATCATCATGGGCCGCAGCGGCATCCGCGCGGCCTACGCCACGGGCCGCGGCAAGATCGTCGTGCGCGCCCGGATCGAGACGGAGGAGTTCGGCCAGAACCGGCTGCGCTTCATCGTGACGGAGCTGCCGTACCAGGTGAACAAGCGCATGCTGCTGGAGAACATCGCCGACCAGGTGCGCGACAAGAGATTGGACGGCATCGCCGGTCTGCGGGACGAGTCCGACCGCGGCGGCATGCGCATCGTCATCGAGCTGAAGCGGGACGCGAACCCGCAGGTGCTGATGAACCGGCTCTTCGCGCAGACGGCGCTGCAGAGCTCGTTCGCCATCAACATGCTGGCGCTGGTAGATGACCAGACCCAGCCGAAGATCCTGTCCCTGCGGCACATCCTGGACGAGTACCTTACGTTCCAGGAGGAGGTCATCGTCCGCCGCACGCGCTACGACCTGCGCAAGGCGCAGGAGCGGGCCCATCTGCTGGAGGGGCTGCTCATCGCGCAGGACAACATCGACGAGGTCATCCGTATCATCCGCGCCGCCTACGACGACGCGAAGGAAAAGCTGATGGCGCGCTTCGGGCTGGACGACGTGCAGGCCCAGGCCATCCTCGACATGCGTCTGAAGGCGCTGCAGGGCCTCGACCGCGAGAAGCTGCAGACGGAGTACGACGAGCTGGAGGAAAAGATCGCGTGGTATAACCGGCTGCTGGGCGACCCGGAGCTCGTGAAGAGCGTGCTGAAGGACGAGCTCGCCGCCATCCGCGACAAGTACGGCGACGCGCGCAAGACCGAGATACAGGACGTGGAGGACGACATCGACATCGAGGCCCTCATCGAGGAGGAGCAGTGCGTCTACACGCTGACCCACGCGGGCTACATCAAGCGGACGCCCGCCACCGAATACCGGGCGCAGGGCCGTGGCGGCCGCGGCGTGCGCGCCATGGTGACGAAGGAGGACGACTACGTGGACACCGTGTTCACGGCCTCCACCCACGACTGGATCCTCTTCTTCACCAACAAGGGCCGCGTCTACCGCAAGAAGGGGTATCTCATCCCCGAGACGGGGCGCGCCGCCAAGGGCACGAACATCGTGAACCTGCTGCAGGTGGAGCAGGGCGAGAAGATCAGCGCCATGATCCACGGCAGGGAATACAACGCGGAGAGCTACCTCGTCATGATCACCCGCAACGGCACCGTCAAGCGCGTCAGCCAGCAGGCGCTGAAGAACATCCGCGTCTCCGGCATCCGGGCGCTGACGCTGGCGGAGGACGACGAGCTCATCAGCGTGCGCGAGACGGACGGGGAGAAGAACATCCTCATCGCCACGCACGACGGCTCCGCCATCTGCTTCAATGAAAACGACATCCGGCCCATGGGCCGCGAGGCGGTGGGCGTGCGCGGCATCAAGCTGCGCCCCGGCGACTACGTCGTCGGCGCGGCGCGGGCGCGCGAGGGCGGCGAGCTGCTGACCATCACCGAAAACGGCTACGGCAAGCGGACGAAGATCGAGGAATATTTACGCGGCGACGGCGGCCAGCCGCAGCACCGCGGCGGCATGGGCGTGCGCAACTACAACTGCACGGCGAAGACCGGCAAGGTGGCCGCGGTCAAGGTGGTCGATGGCGACGAGGACATCCTCGTCGTGGCGGACGACGGCACCATGATCCGCATGCCGTCCGACGGGATCAGCCTCATGGGCCGCGCCACGCAGGGCGTCATCGTCATGCGGGTGCAGGAGGGCGCGCGGGTCATCTCCGTCGCCCGGGCCGAGCGCGAGGAAGAGGAACAGGAGACGGCGCCGGAGGCGTGACCATGAAGCCTGAAGTCATCATCTATACCGACGGCGCCTGCTCCGGCAACCCGGGGCCGGGCGGCTGGGCCGCCATCCTGTCGGCGGGGGCGCGCTATAAGGAGCTTTCCGGCGGCGAGGAGGCCACCACCAACAACCGCATGGAGCTGACCGCCGTCATCGAGGCGCTCACCGCGCTGAAAAAGCCCTGCGCCGTGACGCTCTACACCGACTCCCAGTATATCGAGCGGGCCGTCAACGAAAACTGGCTCGCGGGCTGGAAACGGAAGGGCTGGCGCCGCAAGGGCGGCGAGCTGAAAAACGGAGAGCTGTGGCAGGCGCTGGACGCGCTTTTGGCGCAGCACGACGTGACATTCCGCTGGGTCAAGGGCCACGCGGACAACGAGCTGAACAACCGCTGCGACGCGCTGGCCGTGGCGGAACGGGACAAATTCGGAGGTGCGAAATGAAAAAAGAACTCTTCAGAGGCATCGCGACGGCCATGATCACCCCCATGGCCGCGGACGGCAGCGTGGATAAGGAGGCCTTCCGCCGGATGGTGGACTTCCAGATCGAGAACGGGATCGACGCGCTGGCCGTGGCCGTGACCACGGGCGAAGCCCCCACGCTGACGGACGAGGAGCACGTCGACCTGATCCGTCTCGCTGTGGAGCAGGCGGCGGGCCGCGTGCCCGTCATCGCGGGCACGGGCTCCAACTTCACCGCCCACGCCGTGGACATGACGAAGGAGGCCGAGAAGGCCGGCGCGGACGCGGTGCTCTGCGTGACGCCGTATTACAACAAGTGCACCCAGCGGGGGCTGGTGGCAAGCTATTACGCCATCGCGGACTGCTCCTCCCTGCCGGTCATCGTGTACAACGTGCCGGGACGCACGGGCGTGAACATCCTGCCGGACACCTACGTCCGGCTGGCGGAGCACGACAACATCGTGGCCATCAAGGAGGCCAACGGCAACATCAGTTCCGTGGCGGAGACGATGGCGAAATGCGGCGACAGGATCGCCCTCTATTCCGGCAACGACGACCAGATCGTGCCCATCCTGTCGCTGGGCGGCATCGGCTGCATCTCCGTGCTGTCCAACATCATGCCGCGCCAGACGAAGGAGATCACGGACCGCTGGTTCGCGGGCGACGTCCGCGGCGCGGCGGCGCTGCAGCTGCGCTACAAGGCGCTCATCGACGCGCTCTTCTGCGAGGTGAACCCCATCCCGGCGAAGGCGGCCGCGGCCGCCATGGGCCTCTGCGAGGACGTGCTGCGTCTGCCGCTCGTCCCGATGGAGGACGCGCACCGGCAGGAGCTGCTCCGGCTCATGCGGGCGGAGGGGCTCGTATGATCCGCGTGCTGGTGAACGGGGCCGCCGGCCACATGGGCGGCCAGCTGATCAACCTCATCGAGAGCACGGAGGGGTATGCCCTCGCGGCGGGCGTCGACAAGATGGCCGCGGGCGGCGCGGTGCTGCCCTCTCTCGACGCTTTCTCGGGCGCGGCGGACGTGGCGGTGGACTTTTCCCACCACACGGCCGTGCGGGAGCTGCTCGCCTGGGCGGTGGAAAAAAAGCTGCCCACGGTGATCGCCACCACGGGCCACGACGCGGCGGAGAAGGCCGCCATCGAGGCCGCGTCGGCGCAGATACCCGTTTTCTGGGCGGCGAACCTCTCCATGGGCATCGCGCTCATGGCGGAGACGGTGACGAAGCTGACGGCGGCCTTTCCGGAGGCCGATATCGAGATCGTGGAAAAGCACCACAACCGCAAGCTGGACGCGCCCAGCGGGACGGCGCTCATGCTGTTCGACGCGGTGCGGGCGGCGCGGCCGGCGGCGAGAGCCGTCTGCGGCCGCAGCGGCATGGGCAAGCGGGAGAAGGACGACGTGGGCATCAGCGCGCTCCGCATGGGCAACCTGCCCGGGGAGCACGAGGTCATCTTCACGACGCCCACCCAGAGCCTTTCCATCCGGCATGAAGCCTACGACCGCGCCCTTTTTGCGGAGGGCGCGCTGAAGGCGGCGGCCTTCCTCTGCGGGAAGAGCGCGGGCCTTTACGACATGAAAAACCTTTTAAGAGGCTGACGGCGACGAGCTCTCCCGCATAGGATAAGCGGGAGGGATCGCCATGACGATGTTGACCGAGGCCGCCCTGGCGGCGGCCTTCTGCGCGGCGGTGCTGGCCGCGATAGGAGCCGTCAAGGGACGGCTGCTGGCCCCGGGACGAGCCGGGGCGGCGATGACGACGATCTGTACGCTGCGGCCCGGGGACGACCCGGAACAGCTTGGCCGCTGGCTCGCGTGGCTGCGCGGCAGCGGCGGGAGCATGGACGTGGTGTTCGTGGACGGCGGGCTCGGCGACGAGGACCGGCGGCGGGCGCGCCGCGTAACGGAACAGCTGGGGGGAGAGCTCGTCTCCCCCGAAGAACTCTTACGAACGATGGGAGACCGCCTGTGGCAGGAGAAGGAAACGAAATAACGATCTCCGGCGCCGTGCGGGCGGTGGTCTTCCGGAACGAGGAGAACGGCTACGCGGTGATACGGCTGGCCGCGGAGGAGGGGCTCGTGTTCGCCGTGGGCTGTCTGCCAGAGGTGTTCCCCGGCGAACAGGTGACGCTGTACGGCGGGTGGGCCTCCCACCGGACCTACGGCCGCCAGTTCAGGATCGAGGAGGCGGAACGGCGCATGCCGGACACGCCGGAGGGCATTTTCGACTATCTGGCCTCCGGCGCCATCCGCGGCATCGGCGAAAAGACGGCGGCGGTGCTGGTGGACGCCTTCGGGCGCGACACGCTCTCCGCCCTGGCCGTGCCGGAAAGGCTGGCCGCCGTGCGCGGCATCTCCCGCAAAAAGGCGGAGGATATCGCCGCCCAGTACAAGCGGCAGATGGGTCTGCGCGACCTGATCGAATTCCTCGTCGCGCACGGGATCAAGCCCTTCGCCGCGGCGCGCCTTTACGAGGTGTACGGCGCGCGCGCCCGGGCGGAGATCGAGGAAAACCCCTATCTGCTGACGGACGATTATTTCGGCGTGGACTTTTTCGAGGCGGATTCTCTGGCCTTTTCCCTCGGGTTCGAGGCGGATTCGCCGGAGCGTATCGAGGCGGCGGTGCTCTTCGAGCTGCGCCACAATCTCGGCAACGGCCACGTGTTCATCCCGCGGGCGAAACTCACGGCGGCCACGTGCCAGCTCATCGGCGTCCCGCAGGAGACGGTGGAGGACGCGCTCGGCGCGCTGGAGGACGGGGCGTCCGTCGTGGTGAGCCCCGTGGCGGGCGAGGAGGCCTGCTATCTGGAGAGCGTCTACCGGGACGAGGTCTACGTGGCGGCGAGATTGCGGGCCATGGCCGGGCGGAGTCCGCAGAAGCCGGCCCGCTTCGATCAGATCCTGGAGCGGATCGCGAGCGAGCAGGGCGTGCGGTACGCCGCGCTGCAGCGGGAGGCCATCCGCATGGCGGCGGAGCACAACGTCGTCGTGCTGACGGGCGGCCCGGGCACGGGCAAAACGACGGCCGTCAAGGCCATCATCGCCATGTTCGGCGCGCTGGGGCTGGACACCATCCTGGCCGCGCCCACGGGGCGCGCGGCGAAGCGGATGGAGGAGCTGGTCGGCATGCCGGCCTCCACGGTGCACCGCCTGCTGGGCGCGCGCCGGCCCGAGGCGGGCATGGGCATGGCCTTTGAGAAAAACGAACGGGAGCTGCTTTCGTGCGGCGCGGTGGTGCTGGACGAGGTCTCCATGATGGATATCAGCCTGACGGCGGCCCTGCTGCGGGCCATGCCCCAGGGGGCGCGGCTCGTGCTGGTGGGCGACGCCGACCAGCTGCCCTCCGTGGGCCCGGGGAACGTGTTCGCCGACATCATCAAAAGCGGCGCGGTGCCCGTGGTGCGGCTGACGGAGATCTTCCGCCAGGCGGAGGAGAGCCTTATCATCCGGAACGCGCACCTCATCAACGAGGGGACGGTCCCGCCGCTGGACAACAAGGGCGGTGACTTTTTCTTCCTGAAACGCCCCTCCGGGGAGGAGGCGGCGGCCACGGTGGTGTCGCTCATCGCGGAGCGGCTGCCCAAAAACATGGGCATCCCCGCGGCGGAGATCCAGGTGCTCTCCCCCACACGGAAAGGCGCCGCCGGCACGGCGGAGCTGAACCGGCTCATCCAGGAGGCCGTGAACCCCGCGGCGGAGGGAAAAAAGGAACGGTTCTTCGGCGAAACGGTCTTCCGGGTGGGAGACCGGGTGATGCAGATACGCAACAACTATGATATACTGTGGACGCTCACGGAGCGCGGCGCCGACGGCGAGCACGCCGTGACCGGCACGGGCATGTTCAACGGCGATGTGGGCTACATCCGCGATATGGACGAAGCGGCGGGCGTGGCGCTCATCGACTTCGACGGGCGCATGACGCCGTACCCGGCGGAGCTGTTCGGCGATCTGGAGCTGGCCTACGCGGTCACGGTCCACAAGGCGCAGGGCAGCGAGTACCGGGCCGTCATCCTGGCGCTGGCCGACGTGGCGTCGGCGCTGCAGGTGCGAGGCGTGCTCTACACGGCGGTGACGCGGGCGAAAACGCTCACCGTGCTGGTGGGCGATCCGGAGACGTATGCGGCGATGGTGGCCAACGACCGCCGCCAGCGACGGTACTCCGGCCTGCGGGCGAGGCTCGCGGATGGGTAAGCTGACGAAGCGCATCGCGGACCTGCTGTTCCCGCCCCGGTGCGCCTTCTGCGGGCGTATCACCGAGGGAGAGGGCGCGTGCCCGTCCTGCCGGGACAAGCTGCCGTACTTCACGGGCACGACGGGGCACAAGGAGTTCTTCTCCCGGTGCACGGCGGCCTTCCGGTATGAGGGCGTCGTGCGCGCGTCGCTGCTGCGGTTCAAGTTCGGCGGGCGACAAAGCTGCGCCGCGGCCTACGCGCCCTTCGTGGCGGAGGCCGTGCGGCGGGAGCTGGGGCCGTTCGATAGCGTCAGCTGGCCGCCGGTCAGCGCGAAGCGGAAGCGGCAGCGCGGCTACGACCAGGCAGAGCTTCTGGCGCGGGCGACGGCAAGATGCCTCGGCAAGGAGGCGGCGCCCCTGCTCGTCAAGACACGGGACACGCCGAAGCAGTCCGGTCTTGCGGACCGGGCGAAGCGGCGGGCCAACGTGATGGGCGCCTACCGTGTCCGGGACGCGGAGGCTGTGCGCGGCAGGACCGTGCTGCTCATCGACGACATCGTCACCACGGGCGCGACGCTTTCCGAATGCGCCCGGGAGCTTTTGATGGCCGGCGCGGCGGACGTCGTCTGCGCGGCGGTGGCCGCGGCAAAAGAAGATTAAGACGCCGTTTTACGGTGCATAATCCCCATAGAGAGACAGGTGCTTCGGCACGGGAGGTTACTATGATTTTCGGACGCGATATAGGGATAGACCTGGGGACGGCCACGGTGGTCGTCTGCGCCAGGGGCAAGGGCATCGTGACGCGCGAGCCCTCCGTCGTGGCGCTGGACCGCGTGACGGGCAAAATGCTCACCGTCGGCATGGAGGCGCAGCGTATGCTGGGCCGCACGCCGGGGAACATGGTGGCCATCCACCCGCTGTCCGGCGGCGTCATCTCCGACTTCGACATGACGGAGCGCATGATCCGGGAGCTGATCCGCAAGGTCATCAGCTTCAGCCTGGTGAAGCCGCGGCTGCTGATCTCCGTCCCCTCCGGCATCACGGAGGTGGAGGAGCGGGCCGTGATCGACGCGGGTATCCGCGCCGGGGCGCGGAAGGTCTATCTGACGGAGGAGGCCATCGCCGCGGCCTACGGCGCGGGGATGGATATCGCCCTGCCGGAGGGCCGGCTCATCATCGACATCGGCGCCGGCACGACGGATATCGCGGTCATCTCCCTGCGCGGCGTGGTGCAGTCCGCCTCCATCAAGGTGGCGGGCAACGCCTTCAACGAGGCGCTGATCAAGTACATCCGCAAAAAGCACAACCTGCTCATCGGCGACACCACGGCGGAGGAGCTGAAAAAGAGCATCGGCTGCGTCTTCCCGCGGACGGAGGAGCTGTCGCTGGACGTGAAGGGCCGCTGCCTCATGACGGGCCTGCCCCGCATGGAGACGCTGAGCTCCGCGGAGACCATCGAGGCCTTCGACGAGGTGTCCGGCCGGATCGTGGAGGCCGTGTACCAGGTGCTGGAGTCCACGCCGCCCGAGCTGGTGGCGGACATCTCCGAAAACGGTATCGTGCTCACGGGGGGCGGCTCGCTCATCTGGGGCATCGACAAGCTCATCGAGAGCAACACCAGCATCAAGACCGTCGTGGCGGAGGACGCGGACATGTGCGTCGCCTACGGCGTGAATAAGCTGCTGGAGCAGCTGAACGACATGCCGGAGGGGCCGCTGAACCTGGCCCGCCGACAGCAGATGCGGTAAAAAAGACGGCAAAACGCCCCTTCCCAGAGCGGGAAGGGGCGTTTTTTGCGCGTTTATCTCGCGTAGAACTTATACTCGAACTTTGACGCATACTTCTCGCCGGGCTTCAGCATGGCGAAGGGGAAGTTGGCGTGGTTCGGGGAGTCGGGATAATACTCCGGCTCGAGACAGAGCGCCTGTTGCGCCAGCGGGCCGACGCCGCCCTTGAAGCGGAGATCGTCGTCGTAGGTGTTGCAGGTGTAGAGCTGGACGCCGGGACGGTCGGACCAGACCTCCATCACGCGGCCGGTGACGGGCTCGTGGGCGACGGCCACCTGGCGGAAGCCCTCGCCGTTGACGCAGAGGTTGTGGTCGTAGCCGTGGGCGCGGAGCATGCTGGGCTCATCGGCGCGGATGTCCCGCCCGATGGGCTTCGGCGCGCGGAAATCGAACGGCGTGCCCGCCACGCTGCGGATCTCTCCGGTGGGGATATGCTCGTCGTTGACGGGGGTGTAGTTGTCCGCGTTGATCTGCAGCACGGTGTCCAGCACGTTGCGCCGCAGGTCGGCGCTCAGGTTGAAATAGCCGTGGCTGGAGAGGTTCACGGGCGTGGTGTGGTCGGTCTCCGCGAAAAATTCGATCCGGAGCGTGTCCTCTTTCAGCACCGTGAAGCGCACCTTCGCGGTCAGGTTGCCGGGGAAGCCCTGGTCGCCGTCGGGCGAGAAATGGGTGAAGGTGATGGTGGGCTCGTCGCCGTCGGCGGCGCTTTCAAAGTCCCAGAGCAGGCGGTGGAAGCCGATCACGCCGCCGTGGGTGCAGTTCCGGCCCTCGTTCTGCGGCAGATCGAAGGTCTCGCCGTCGATGTGGAGCTGCGCGCCGGCGATCCGGTTGGCGTAGCGGCCGAGCGTCACGCCGTAGAAGCTGACGAAGCGGTCGACGTAATCGTTGGGATCCTCGTAGCCCAGCAGCACGTCGCCGAAGCGGCCGTCCCTGTCCTTGGCGAAGATGGAGACGACGCGGCAGGCGAAGGGCGTCACGTCGACGCGGAAGCCGTTTTTGTTCTCCAGCGTGTAGAGATCCGAGACGAGGCCGTCGGCCGTGTGGGTGAAAACGCTTCTTTTGATCATGATACTTCTCCCATTCTCCGGTGTTGACCGGTTAGATTACAGGGTGGGGCGCGGCAGGCGCTTGTCCAGCAGCACCTTGCCGAAGCAGCAGACCGTGACGCCGGAGGAGGCGGGCACGAACACGTCCGCGTCGCGCCGGGCGCGGTTGGCGGAAAAGAGGTAGATATTGCCCTCGGAATCCTCCATGTACTGCTTGCACTTCATATCGCCGTCGGCAAAGAAAATGCCCACGTCGCCGTCGTTGAGTTCCGCCATGCGCGCCACGTAGACGCGCTCGCCGTCGCGGATGTAGGGCTCCATGCTGTCGCCCGCGATACGCACGGCGAAGTCCGCCGTTTTCGGGACGGTCTCGTCCCGCGGCACGAGGACGTAGTCCTCCCCCTCCGCCGGGGAGGCGTAGCCCGCCGCGGCGGGCGTGACGTATTCCCGGATGAAGACGGGCGGGCGCGCCGCGGGCTCCGGCGTCTCCAGCTCGGCGATACCGTCGATCAGCGCGTCGATGAGGCGGCGGCCCTTTTCGGACAGGGCGTCGTACCGGTCCTGCCGTGGCTCCGCCCGGGCGCTGCCGGCGGCGGGCAGCGGCGCGTCGTCGTTGCAGAGCGCGTCCAGCGATACGCCGAAGTAATCCGCGAGCCGCCGCACGTTGGACAGCTTGGCGTTTTTATAGCCCTTGGTATAAAAGCCTACGATGGTATTATACGGTATCCCCGTGTCGGACGCAAGCCGTCCGCGGGAAATGCCCCGCTCCGCCATCAGACGATCGAGTTTTTCTGTGAGCTCCATAGGTCCCTCCCGGAGCGCGCCGGGCTGTCGGCGCGCCGATACTGTGTCGAAAACCGTCGAAACATCTGTATCATACCATAGCTTGCGCCGCTTGTAAAGAAGAAAATCTACCCCACGGGGTAGAAAATGGAAAAAATCTCTTGACAATCTACGATATGGGGTGTATTATGAGGATGTAAGCTACGACAAAGGGTAGAAAAAGAGAGCGCCCTGGGGGTGCTCTCTTTTGTGCTGAAAACGGGGTCACGGCGCGAAGGCGGAGAACGGCGTGACCGGTATGGACACGGTCCGGATGGCCAGCGCCTCGTCGATGGCGAAGAAGTCCTCGCCGCTGATGTCCAGCGCCTCCGACCGGCTCGCGTCCGTCTCGCCCGTGGTGTTGTGGTAGTAGCCGACTTCGTCATAAGAGCCGTCCTTTTCGGCAGAGAACCAGAGATCGTCGCACAGGAGCTCCCGCCCGTCCGGCGAAAGACGGAAGGCGCCGAAAAGGGTGTTCATGGCGCCGCCGGAGCCGAAGTAGTAAAAGCGGCCGTCGTCCATCAGGTAATAGGCGCTGCGCGCCCAGCCCTCGAACGTGCAGACGGGGGCGCCGTCGACGCAGGTGTAAAGCGCCAGCACCGACCCGCCGTCCGCGGCGCAGAGCAGCAGCTCCGGTATCCCGTCGCCGCTCATGTCCCGGAGCGCGTAGCCGACGCTGTCCGGCGCGGTGCCCGGCTCGCTGTACATGGCGATCTCCATCATGCCCGTCGCGCCGCCGAAATCCGCGTCCTCAAAGTCCCCCTCGCGGAGGGCGGCGGCCGCCTTTTCCAGCAGACCGGCGTAAAGGCTCTCATAGTCGGGGGCCTCCGGCTCGGGCTCCGGTGCCGGCTCGGGCTGCGGCTCCGGCGCTGGCTCCGGCGTCGGCTCGACAGCCGGTCCCGGCTCGGGCCCCACAGCCGGCTCCGGTACATATTCCGTGGTCTTCTCCGCGCCGCAGGCCGCCGTCCCGAGGACGAGCAGCGCGGCCAGCAGCAACGCGAGGCATTTTTTCTCTGCGGCAAACGATCTCAAAGCGATCCCTCCTGCGTGGTCTTTTTTGACCAGTATAACAGGCTTTTGCGTTTTTTCAAGCCATACAGGGCCGGCGGGGTATTAGACGGGGGGGCGCGGCGCAAGCTTCGCCGGCATGTCGCCAAGAGCCGGCTTTCGAATCTACTTTTATTCTACAAAAATATCCCCGATCCGCGGATGCGGATCAGGGATATTTGGTGGGGGAAGGTGGATTCGCTTTTCTGCGGAAAAGCCACGCCGGTTGCGACATGCCACCGGCATGTCGCCAAGAGCCGGCTTTCGAATCCACTTCTATTCTACAAAAATATCCCCGATCCGCGGATGCGGATCAGGGATATTTGGTGGGGGAAGGTGGATTCGAACCACCGTAGGCATTGCCAGCAGATTTACAGTCTGTCCCCTTTGGCCACTCGGGAATTCCCCCATATTAAACTTGTTCATACCCTCGTTTGCTCCGGGCAGAGCCCAGCGGAGGGAAAGAGCTTTTGCGCCGGAGAGCAGCGTTGGCGCGGAAGCGGGACGATCCGCAGCCTGCTCCGACGATGGAGCTGGTGGACGGACTTGAACCCCCGACCTGCTGATTACAAATCAGCTGCTCTACCGACTGAGCTACACCAGCGTTCTCCACCGGCAAAGGCTATCATAACAAAACGAGCACTCTTTGTCAACCATAATTTTTAGAAGGGAGGCCGGGCTTTGCAGAACAACGAGCCGTTTTTTCCCGCCGCGGGCGACGTGCTGTGCGACCGGTGCGGCGGAGAGATCCTGCCCGACGAGCTGGCCCACGTGATCGACGGGTCCGCGGTATGCCCCGATTGCTTTTTCGATTTTGCGTTCGATTATTTTGAGGACTGTCTGCGCTGCGGGCGCGAGATAAAGGAGATGAGAGCGGATGACCCTGAGGATGATGGCGAAGGAATACCGGCGGGACGCGGAGGCGGTGAAGCTGCGGGCGGCGGAGATGGAACGCCGGCTTGAGCGCGAGAGGCTGGGCGAGACGGAGCAGCTGCGGCTGCGGGCGCGCCTTGCGCTGCTGCAGTCCATGGGCCGCGAACTGCGGGCCACGGCCGTCTATCTGGAAAACTATTATCGGGGAAGGAGCAAAACGCATGGGTGCGACGAAGGCGGACATACAGGATTTTATCGCGTATCGTAACTATCTTACTTATCTCGGCGGGGACAACTCGGCCAGCCGCAGCCGGCTGATGCGGAACCTGCGGCGGGCCATCATGGACGAGCTGACCCCGCGGCAGCGGGAGGTGATCCTGCGCTATTTCGTGGACAACGAGACGATGACCGTCATCGCCCGGGACCTGGGCGTGAACGTATCCACGGTGTCCCGCACGATCAAGCGGGGCAAGGCCCGGCTGCGCAAGTGTCTGCGCTACGGGGCGCGGGATCTTCTGGATCCGGAGCTGGACGATTGAAAAGACCGCCGCGCGGCGCGTGTCCGTGCGGCGGTCTTTTTTTGTCTTTTCAGGCCAGGCCGAAAAAGCGGAGGGCGTTTTCCCGCGATTCGCGGGCCACGGTCTCCTCGTCGACGCCGCGCACGGCCGCGATGCGCCGCGCGATGTGCGGCAGCAGCAGCGACGAGTTGCGCTCCCCCCGATGGGGCTCCGGCGCCATGTAGGGCGCGTCCGTTTCGATCATGTACCGGTCGGCGGGGATCTTCTCCACCGTTTCCAGCACGCGCCGCGCGTTTTTGAACGTGACGACGCCGGTGAAGGAGAGATACCACCCCATGGCCAGCAGCTCCCGCGCCGTTTCCCAGCTGCCGGAGTAGCAGTGCACGACGCCGCGGACGCCGGGGGATCCCCGCAGGGCGGCCAGCGTGTCGGCTGTGGCCTCCCGGTCGTGGACGACGGCGGGCTTCCCTGTCTCCCCGGCCAGCGCCAGCATGCGGCGGAAGACCGCGTTCTGCACGTCCCGCGGGGAGAAGTCGTAGTGGTAATCGAGCCCGATCTCCCCCACGGCGACGCATTTCGGATGGGCGAGCAGGCGGACGATCTCCGCATAGCCGGCCTCATCCATGGCGGCGGCCTCATGGGGATGGTAGCCCGCGGCGAAATAGACGTGGGGATACCGTTCCGCCAGCGCCGCGGCCGCGCGCGCCGTGGCCGCGTCCTGCGAGGGATCGACCACGTGATCGACGCCGCCCGCCGGCAGAGAGGCCAGAAGAGCGTCCCGGTCGCCGTCGAACTGCCCGTCGTCGTAATGGGCATGGGAATCGAAGTACAAAAAATCACCGCCAGACATAAAAAAGGTGTTGCAAAGAGCGTTTTTTTGTGATACGATACATAAACCGCGTCACAGGACGCCTTACTGTGTTACACTACCGAAGGGATGATCGAATATGACTTTGAAGCTTGTTATCAGCATTATCCAGTTTATCGCGTGCCTCGCGCTGATCGTGATCGTCATGCTGCAGAGCGGCAAGAGCGCGGGCCTTTCCGGCGCGCTGGGCGGCAATTCCGACACGTTCCTGGCCAAGAACAAAAACAAGGAGCTGGACGCGCGTCTCGCGAAGATGACCAAATGGGTCGCCGCCGTGTTCATCGTGCTCACGCTGGTGCTGGGCTTCGGCGTCATCGGCTGAGCGTTCCGCGTATAAAAGAGAGGGAGAGAAAGCTTCTCTCCCTCTTTTCTTTTTGCTTTTTATTTCTTGATGATCTCGCCCATGGGGTCCTTGCCCAGCAGGCCGGCGGCGTTCAGCTCGTCGTAGTCCACATGCATGGCGTCGGCGTAATCGGCGCTGACGCGGGCGACCACGTTGTCGAAGATGAGGGGACGGTCGCCGTCCTCGCCGCACTTGACCATGATGATCTCGTTATCCTTGATGCCCCACTTGGCGGCGGTGTCGGCGTGCAGATGGACGTGGCGCAGCGCGATGATGCAGCCGTTCTCCAGCTCCACCTCGCCCTCCGGGCCCACCAGCGTGCAGCCGGGGGTGCCGGCGAGATCGCCGCTCTGGCGGACGGGCGCCGCGATGCCCAGCGGGCGGGCGTCGGTCAGGCTGAGCTCGATCTGGTTATACTTGCGGCAGGGGCCGAGGATGCTCATCTTGGTCTCGCCCTTGGGGCCGCGGACGGTGATCTTGCAGGAAGAGGCGAACTGGCCGGGCTGGGACAGCATTTTCTTCTTGTCCAGCTCGAAGCCCTTGCCGTAGAGCGCTTCCAGCGTCTCCTTGGTCACGTGGCAGTGCTTGCCGGAACCTTCTATCAGTATCTTCATATCGGACATAGCGCAAATTCCTCCAATAAAAATAATAGCCGAAAGGGCTTTTCTTTTAACTTTTTTATTGTAACATGAAATGGCGAAATGTCAACCGGCGGCGCTTTGATTCTTTACAAATCGGGCCGCGGCCGTTATAATACAGACAGTTATCAAATGAGGTGCTGTTATGGCATACGTTTTTTCCGACAAACTCTCCGCCCTCCGCCGCGAGCGGGGGTGGAGCCAGCGCAAGGTGGCCGGCGAGCTGGGGATATCCCAGGCGCTGCTGAGCCACTATGAAAACGGCCTGCGGGAGCCGCGGCTGGAATTCGTGTCCCGCATCTGCGATTATTACGGCGTCTCCGCCGACTATCTGCTGGGCCGGGCGGAAACGCCCGACGCGGAGCGGGCGCTGAAGGAACTGGCGGGCGTGATGGACCGCATGAAGGCGCTGGCGCAGGAGGCCGAGGGGATCATGGAGGAGCATGCCGGATGACGAAACAGGAGAACATCAGGAACTTTTCCATCATCGCGCACATCGACCACGGCAAATCCACCCTCTCCGACCGCCTCATCGAGCTGTGCGGCGCCGTGCCGGAGCGGGAGATGGAGGACCAGATCCTGGACAACATGGACCTGGAGCGGGAGCGCGGCATCACCATCAAGGCCCGCGCCGTCACGCTGCAGTACGCCGCGCCGGACGGGGAGACGTACACCCTCAACCTCATCGACACGCCGGGCCACGTGGACTTCGGCTATGAGGTGAGCCGGTCGCTCGCCGCGTGCGAGGGGGCCATCCTCGTGGTGGACGCGGCCCAGGGCGTGGAGGCGCAGACGCTGGCCAACACGTATCTCGCGGCGGACCACGATCTCGAGATCCTGCCCGTCATCAACAAGATCGACCTGCCGGCGGCGGACCCGCGCCGCGTCAAGGAGGAGATCGAGAACGTCATCGGGATCGAGGCGATGGACGCGCCGGAGATCTCGGCGAAGAACGGGATCAACATCGAGGCCGTCATGCAGACCATCATCGACCGCGTCCCCGCGCCGGCGGGCGATCCCGCCGCGCCGCTGCGCGCGCTGATCTTCGACAGCCAGTACGACGCGTACCGCGGCGTCATCGTCTACGTGCGCCTCAAGGAGGGCTGTATCCGCCAGGGCATGGCTGTCAGGATGATGGCCACCGGCGCCCAGTACCAGATCCTGGAGTGCGGCCATCTGCTGCCCAAGGGGTACGAGCCCTGCGGCGAGCTCATCGCCGGCGAGGTGGGCTATTTCACCGCGTCCATCAAGAACATCGCGGACACCGCCGTGGGCGACACGGTGACGGAGGCGGCCCGCCCCGCGCAGGAGGCGCTGCCCGGCTACCGCCCCGCAAAGCAGATGGTGTTCTGCGGCATTTATACGGAGGACGGCTCCAGGTTCCCCGACCTGCGGGACGCGCTCGAAAAGCTGAAGCTCAACGACGCCTCTCTCTCCTTCGAGCCGGAAACGTCGGCCGCGCTGGGCTTCGGGTTTCGCTGCGGCTTCCTCGGCATGCTCCATATGGAGATCATCCAGGAGAGATTGGAGCGGGAGTTCGATCTCGACCTCATCACGACGCTGCCGTCGGTCATCTACGAGGTGACGAAGACGGACGGCACGGCCGTCATGGTGGACAACCCCCACAACTACCCCGACCCGGCCTCCATCGCGGAGGCGCAGGAGCCGTACGTGTCCGTGTCCATCATCACGCCGCCGGAGTTCGTGGGCAACATCATGCCCATGTGCCAGGAGCGGCGCGGCGAGTACAAGGACATGCAGTATCTGGACAAAAATCTCGTGGAGCTGCGGTATCAGATGCCCCTCGGGGAGATCATCTACGACTTTTTCGATTCGCTGAAGGCGCGGACGAAGGGCTACGCCTCGCTGGATTACGACTTCGCGGAGTACCGCCCGTCGGAGCTCGTGAAGGTGGACATGCTGCTGAACGGCGAGCAGGTGGACGCGCTGAGCTTCATCGCCCACCGGGACAAGGCGTACCCCCGGGCGCGGAAGCTCTGCGAAAAGCTGCGGGAGAATATCCCCCGCCAGCTGTTCGAGGTGCCGGTCCAGGCGGCCATCGGCGGGCGCATCATCGCGCGGGAGACGGTCAAGGCCCTGCGCAAGGACGTGCTGGCCAAGTGCTACGGCGGCGACATCACCCGCAAGAAGAAGCTGCTGGAAAAGCAGAAAGAGGGCAAAAAGAAAATGCGCCAGCTGGGTACGGTGCAGATACCGACGGAGGCGTTCATGGCCGTTTTGAAGCTGGACGAGTGATTCTTTTTGCCCTCTTGCGAGCGTAAGCAAGCCGCCGCGGAAGCGGCGTGAATAAAATCACGGGGCAAAGCCGTTGAAAGCGAAGCTTTCCAACGGGCAAAAAGAAAATGCGCCAGCTGGGTACGGTGCAGATACCGACGGAGGCGTTCATGGCCGTTTTGAAGCTGGACGAATAAAAAAGAAAGACCGCTCGCCCGTAGGGGAGCGGTCTTTTTTCCTGGTGCGGTTTACAGCTTTTTGAGACCGTCAAGGCACTTGGCGCAGACGTTCTTGCCGGCGAACTGCACGACGCCCTTGGAGCTGCCGCAGAAAACGCAGGCAGGCTCATGCTTCCGGAGGATGATACGGTCCTCCTCCACATAGATCTCCAGCGCGTCCTTTTCCGCCACGTCCAGCGTGCGGCGCATTTCGATGGGGATGACGATGCGGCCCAGCTCGTCGACTCTGCGGACTATCCCGGTGGCTTTCATACGTATGGTATCTCCTTTTGGATGTTTCGTCGTTCAGGGGCTCCCATTGTATCATAATGTCAAATTTTGTCAACCGGAAAAACGCGGAAAAACCGTGTTTTTTTGCCTTTTTGCCCCTTTTCGCGGCGGCGCGGGGCAAAAACCGCTTCACAAAAGGGGCGCTTTTTGCTATGATGGGGGCGACTTTTCAGGGAGGCGCGGCCATGCACGAGACGAATACCGCCAAGGCAAAGCTCATAGCGTCCATGACCATCTTCGGCACCATCGGCCTTTTCGTGCGTCTCATCCCCCTGCCGTCGGCGGCCATCGCCGCGGCGCGGGGCGCGGTGGGCGCGGCGTTTCTGCTGCTGGTGACGCGCCTGCGCGGGACGGGGCTCTCCGCCGCCGCGGTCCGCCGCCATCTGCCGAAGTTGGCGCTGTCGGGCGGGCTCATGGGCTTCAACTGGATCCTGCTTTTCGAGTCGTACCGTTATACCACGGTGGCCGTGGCCACGCTCTGCTATTATATGGCGCCCATTTTGGTGGTGGCCGCGTCGCCGTTCCTGTTCGGGGAGCGGATCACGCTCCGCCGCGTGCTCTGCGTCCTGGCGGCGCTGGCGGGCATGGTCTGCGTGTCCGGCGTGGGCGTCGCCGGACTGCCGGCGGCGGGCGAGCTGCGGGGCGTGCTGCTGGCGCTGGGCGCGGCGGTGCTGTACGCCGCGGTTGTGACGATGAATAAGACGCTGCGGGACGTCGCCGCCTACGAGCGGACGGTGGTGCAGCTGGCGACCGCGTCGGCGGTGGTGCTGCCGTACTGTTTTGCGACGGGCGCTTTCGCCGGCGCCGCGCCGGGGACGCGGGGCCTCATCCTGCTGGCGGTGGTCTGCGTGGTGCACACGGGCGTCGCGTACAGCCTCTATTTCGGCTGCGTGGAGCGTTTGCCTGCCCAGACGCTGGCCCTTTTCAGCTACATCGACCCCGTGGTGGCCGTGCTGCTGTCGGCGCTGGTGCTGCGGGAGCCGCTGGGCCCGCCGGAGATAGCGGGCGCGGCGCTCATCCTCGGCGCCGCCGTGGTGAGCGAGCTGCCGGAAAAACAAAAAAAGGCTGACGGATGACCCGTCAGCCTTTCCTTTTTGCCTTTTACAGCGCCACCATCCGGTCGAGACTGGCCCGCGCGCCGGCGAGCTCCTCCGGCGGGAGCGTCACCTCGAACCGCTCCTGCTCCAGGCAGGCCAGCAGCCGCTCCGCCGTGATCTTCTTCATGTCCTCGCAGAGGAAGTCGGCGGTCACGGAATAGATACGCTTTTCCGGCAGCTCCCGGCGCAGCCGGTCCACGATGCCGGACTCGGTGCAGATGAGGATCTCCCGGTCCTCCGTCTCGCGGCAGAAGGCCAGGATCTCCGCCGTGCTGCCGATGAAGTCGGCGTAGGCCAGCACCTCCTCCCGGCATTCGGGATGGGCGGCCAGCACCGCGCTGGGGTGGCTGTTCTTCGCGTCCGCGATGTCGGCGGCGGTGACGGCGTTGTGCACGGGGCAGTAGCCGTCGTGGAGCCAGAAGGTCTTTTCCGGCACCTGCTGGGCGACGAAGCGGCCCAGGTTCCTGTCCGGGATGAAGATGATCTCCTCCGCGTCCAGCGCCCGGGCGATGCGCAGCGCGCTGGAGCTGGTGCAGCAGACGTCCGACACGGCCTTCACCGCGGCGGAGGAATTGACGTAGCACATGACGGCGGCGCCGGGATGGGCCGCGCGCAGGGCCGCCACGTCCTCCGGCGTGACCATGTCCGCCATGGGGCAGCCGGCGTTCTCCGCCGGCAGCAGCACCTTTTTGTCCGGGGAGAGGATCTTCGCGCTCTCGCCCATGAAGCGCACGCCGCAGACCACGATGAGCTGCTGCTCCGCGTCGCGGGCCTTTTTGGCCAGCGCGAAGGAGTCGCCCACCGCGTCGGCCACGTCCTGCACCTCCAGCGGCACATAGTAGTGCGCCATGACGAGCGCGTTCTTCTCTTTTTTGAGCGTCAGGATCCGCTCCTGTATCTCCGTATAGTCCATAGGTTCCTCCCGAACGGTCAAGCGTTCATGACGGCGTCCATTATAGTACGGTTTTCCCGTTTGCGCAACAGGCTTATTCAAAGAGGCCGAGCTGCCGCTCCTCCGCGTCCTCCTCCTTCAAAAGCGCGCCGGCGGCGGGGACGGAGCGCACGCGGTAGCGGGACACGTTTTTGATCTGCGTGTCGGCCAGCAGGCGGGCTTCCTTCAGCTTCCGGTTTTTCTTCAGTGCCATCGCCGCGACGCCCATCGTGGTCTTGGAGCTCTTCGGCGCCAGCAGCGCCGTGTTGAAAACGAGGGCCCTGCCGTCGTCGGCGTAGAGCGCCACCTCCGTATCCTGCTTCAGCGGCAGGATGGAGACGAGCTCCAGCTTGTCGCAGTAAGCGCCGGTCAGCTTGCGACGGTTGGTCTTCGTGGCGTAGCCCGCCAGCTCCACCTTGGCGGCCTTGCCGTTGGCATAGCAGAAAAGGAGGCTGCCCGAATAGTCGCCGGGGGCGGTGATGAAGATGGCGTTCTCCCCGTCCTCCATCTTCAGCGCCGTGGGCAGATAGTCGCCGAGGGCCGACGCCTTGCCGTCGGCAAAGTCGGCAAGGCGCGCCTTGTAGCAGAGACACCGGTCGGTGAAGACGAGGATCTCCGCGTTGTTCGTGCTCTCGTAGGAGAGGAGCAGCCCGTCGCCCTCCTTGAACTTCTGCTCCCCGCTCATGCGCAGGGAGAGCGGCGTGATCTTTTTCAGATAGCCCCCGCGGGAGAAGAACACCGTCACGGGGTAATCCTCCGCCGCGGGCTCCTCCGTATAGTCCGCCACGTCCTCGGAATAGACGATGGCCGTTTTGCGCGGGGCGCCGTACTTTTTGATGACCTGCTCCAGCTCGTTTTTGATGACGGTCTTGATCCGCCGCTTGCTGGAGACGAGGTCCTCGAGGTCGCGGATCTCCTCCTCCAGCCGCTTCGTCTCGTCCACGCGCTTGAGGATGTATTCCTTGTTGATGTTGCGCAGCTTGATCTCGGCGATGTACTCCGCCTGCACCTGGTCGATGCCGAAGCCGATCATCAGGTTGGGCACCACCTGGGACTCCTCTTCCGTCTCGCGGATGATACGGATGGCCTTGTCGATGTCCAGCAGGATCTTGCCGAGGCCGCGGAGCAGATGGAGCTTTTCCCTCTTCTTCTCCAGATCGCTGTAAATGCGCCGGCGGACGCACTCCATGCGCCACGCGGTCCACTCCTCCAAAATTTCCCGCACGCCCATGACCCGCGGCATGCCGGCGATGAGGATGTTGAAATTGCAGGCGAAGGAGTCCATCAGCGGCGTCTGCTTCATCAGCTTCGCCATCAGCTTGTCCGGGTCGACGCCGCGCTTCAGATCGACGGCCAGCTTGAGGCCGGACAGGTCCGTTTCGTCCCGCATGTCGTTGATCTCGCGGAGTTTGCCCGCCTTGACCAGCTCCGTTACCTTGTCCATGATGGCCTCGACGGTGGTGGTGTAGGGGATCTCGTAGATCTCGACGATGTTGTTTTTCTTGTCGTAGCGCCACCTGGCCCGCAGCTTCACGCTGCCGCGCCCCGTGCGGTACACGTCCTCCATGGCCGCCGCGTCGTAGACGATCTCGCCTCCGGTGGGGAAATCCGGCGCCAGCAGCGTTTCCTTCAGGTCGCAGTCCGGGTCGGCGAGATAGGCGATCTCCGTCCGGCAGACCTCCTCCAGATTGAAGCCGCAGATGTTGCTGGCCATGCCGACGGCGATGCCCATGTTGGCGGACACCAGCACGTTCGGGAACGTGGTGGGCAGCAGCACCGGCTCCTTCACCGTGTTGTCGTAGTTCATCTGGAAGTCCACGGCGCCGGAGGCGATGTCCCGGAACAGCTCGTCGCAGATGGGGGCGAGCTTCGCCTCCGTATACCGGGACGCGGCGTACGCCATATCCCGGGAGTACACCTTGCCGAAGTTGCCCTTGCTGTCCACGAACGGCGTCAAAAGCGCCTCGTACCCCTTCGACAGGCGCACCATCGTGTCGTAGATGGCGGCGTCGCCGTGGGGATTGAGCCGCATGGTGGTGCCGACGATGTTGGCGCTCTTCGTGCGCCCGCCGCCCAGCAGCCCCATGCGGAACATGGTGTACAGCAGCTTGCGGTGCGCGGGCTTGAAGCCGTCGATCTCCGGTATCGCGCGGGAGACGATGACGCTCATGGCGTAGGGCATGTAGTTGATCTCGAGCGTGTCGGTGATCTTCTGGTCGAGCACCTCCGCCCGCAGGCCCATCACGTTGGGATCGGTGCGGCGCGGGGCCTCCTCCGCCTGCTTCTTCTTTGCCATCATCTCACCTCCTTACGAAATATCGGCCAGGTCGATATACTTATAGCCGTCGGCCGCGATATGTTCCTTCCGTCCCTGCAGATTGTCGCCGAGGAGCAGGTCGAACGTCTCCGCCGTGGCCTCCGCGTCGGCGGGCAGCACCTTGATGAGCCGCCGTGTCTCGGGGTTCATGGTGGTCATCCACATCATCTCCGGGTCGTTCTCGCCGAGCCCCTTGGAGCGGTTGACGGTGAACTTCTTCCCCGCCAGCTCCGCCGTGATGTCCGCCTTCTCCTTGTCGGAGTAGGCGAACCACGTCTTCTCGCCGCAGGCGATCTCGTACAGCGGCGATTCCGCGATGTACACCTTCCCCTCCTCGATGAGCGCCGGCGTCAGCCGGTACAGCATGGTCAGGATGAGCGTCCTGATCTGATAGCCGTCCACGTCGGCGTCGGTGCAGATGATGACCTTGGCCCAGCGCAGCTGGTCGATGTCGAAGGAGCTCACGTCCTTGAGACGCTTGCCCTTGCCCACCTCCGCGCCGCAGCCGAGCACCTTGATGAGGTCGGTGATGATCTCGCTTTTGAAGATTTTGTCGTAATCGGCCTTCAGGCAGTTGAGGATCTTGCCGCGCACGGGCATGAGCCCCTGGAACTCCGCGTTCCGGCTCTGCTTGCAGGCGCCGAGCGCGGAATCGCCCTCCACGATGTAGATCTCGCGCCGCTCCACGTCCTTGGTCCGGCAGTCCACGAATTTCTGCACCCGGTCGGTGAGGCCCAGGTTGCCCGTCAGCTTCTTCTTGATGTTGAGACGGGCCTTCTCCGCCTGCTCGCGGCTGCGCTTGTTCACCAGCACCTGCGCCGTGACGGCCTCCGCCTCGCTCTTGTGCTCGATGAAATAGACCTCGAGCTGCGCCTTGAAGAAGTCGGTCATCGCCTCCTGGATGAAGCGGTTGGTGATGGCCTTTTTCGTCTGGTTCTCGTACGACGTCTGCGTGGAAAAGCAGTTCGTTACCAGGATGAGACAGTCCTGCACGTCCTGGAACGTGATCTTCGACTCGTTTTTCGTGTACTTGTTGTTGGTCTTGAGATAGTTGTCGACGGCGGAGACGAAGGCGCTCTTCGCGGCCTTTTCCGGCGCGCCGCCGTGCTCCAGCCAGCTGGAGTTGTGGTAGTATTCGATGAGCTGGACGCGGTTGGAGAAGCAGAACGCGGCGGAGAGCTTCACCTTGTATTCGGGCTTGTCCTCCCGGTCGCGGCCGCGCCGCTCGCTCTCGATGAAGTACGGCTGGGTCAGCGCGTTCTCCCCGGCGATCTCGGCCACATAGTCCGTGATCCCGTTTTCGTAGACGTATTCCTTCGTTTCGAAGCGGCTGCCGTTCTGCCGGCGGAAGATGAATCTCACGCCGGCGTTCACCACCGCCTGCTTTTTGAGCGTCGTCTCGAAATATTCGTCCGGGATGGCGGTGTCGGTGAAGACCTCCTTGTCGGGCCGCCATTTGATGAGCGTGCCGGTCCGCCGCCCCGTGTAGGGCTCGGCCTGGAGCTCCTGCCCCTTTTTGCCGCAGATCCTGCCCTTCTTGAAGTGGAGCGTATATTTCTGCCCGTCGCGCCACACGGTCACGTCCATGTATTCCGAGGCGTACTGCGTGGCGCAGGAGCCGAGGCCGTTCAGGCCCAGGGAGTACTCGTAATCCCCGCCGTCGAAATTCCTGTATTTGCCGCCGGCGTACAGCTCGCAGAAGACCAGCTCCCAGTTCCAGCGCTTCTCGTTGGGGTTCCAGTCCACGGGGCAGCCCCGGCCGAAGTCCTCCACCTCGATGGAGCCGTCCGAGTAGCTGGTCAGGATGATCTCCCGGCCGTGGCCCTCCCTCGCCTCGTCGATGGCGTTGGAGAGGATCTCGAACACGGCGTGCTCGCACCCGTCCAGCCCGTCGGAGCCGAAGATGACGCCCGGGCGCTTCCGGACGCGGTCCTCCCCCTTCAGCGTGGAGATGCTCTCGTTGCCGTAATCTTTTTTCGCGGTGTCTTTCATGGTATTTCCCCTATATCTTGGTTTTTGAGCCAATAATCATCCAAATATATAGTATATCGTAAGTTTTGCCATTTTGCAAGCGAAAGCCGTCGGGGCGTCCTGCCGCCGCACGACGAAAAAAGTTGTTATCCGGCGAAGGATTTGATATAATGGCGGCAGACTGAACGCACAAGAAAGGAGCGGCGTCATGGGCGACGAAAAATTCATCCTCCCCGGCCCGGAAACGGTGTCCATGAGCGGCGACGCGGCCAAAAAGCTGATGGCCTGCGGCAGCGGGGACGCGGCGCTCCTGTATCTCTGTATCCTCTCCGGCGGCGGCATGTTCTCGCGGGAGACGGCCGCGGCGCGGATCCGCCGCACGCCCGAACAGGTGGACGCGGCGATGGACGTGCTGGCCCGCCTCGGCCTCGTCCGCCGGGACGAAGCGCCCGCGCCGGAGCCGGCGGACGAGCTGCCGGCCTACACGGCGGAGGATATCCGGCGGGAGCTGGACAGCGGCGCCGCCTTCCGGCAGCTGGTGGCGGAGGTGCAGTCGTCCCTCGGCAAAAAGCTGTCGTCGGAGGAGCTCGTCAAGCTCTTCGGCATCTACGACCACCTCGGCCTGCCGGCGGAGGTCGTCCTCTGCCTCGTGAACCACTGTATCATGACGTGCACCGCGCGCTACGGCGCGGGCCGCCGCCCCACCATGCGCTACATCGAAAAGGCCGCCTACGAATGGGAGCGGGAGGGCGTTTTCTCGCTGGACGCGGCGGAGGCGTATCTGAAGCGGCGGGAGGCGCTGGACGCGGCAACGGCGTCCTTTGCGGACGCGCTGCAGATACGGGGCCGCGCGCTCACCGTGTCGGAGCGGCGCTATATCGCGGACTGGATCGCCATGGGCTTCACCGCCGAGGCGGCGGGGGAGGCCTATGACCGCACCGTGCTGAAAACGGGGCGGCTCACCTGGCGGTATATGGACTCCATCATGAAAAGCTGGCACGCCAAGGGCCTGCACACGCCGGCGGAGATCCGCCGCGGCGACGGCCGCAGGGCGCCCGCCCGCAAGCCGGAGGCGAAGAACGGCCCGGCGGTCACGGCTGAGGACATCGAACGCAGCCGCAGGGCGCTGGAGAAGATCAAGGAGGAAGGATAATGGCGCTGGACGGAAGACTGCTGGCGCGGGCGAGGGAAAAGCTTGCCGGCCGCCGCGCGGTGAACGAAGCGGAGCACGCCCGCCGCGTCGCCGAGGCCCATGAAAAAAACCCGAAGCTCGCCGAGCTGGACGCGGAGCTCCGCGCCACCGTGGCGGACGCCGTAGGCTACGCGCTCGCCGGCGGACGCGACCCGGCGGAGGCCGTGCGGGAGCTCGGGGAGCACAACCTCGAGCTGCAGGAGGAGCGCCGCGTGGAGCTGCTGGTCGCCGGCCTGCCGGAGGACTGGCTCGACGAGATCTGCGACTGCCCGATCTGCCATGATACGGGCCGCACGCCGGAGGGGCCGTGCGCCTGCCTCATGGAGCTCTACGCCGAGGAGCAGCGGCGCGAGCTCTCTTCCATGCTGAAGCTGGGCGAGGAGACGTTCGACAACTTCGACCTGTCGCTCTATTCCGATGAGATCGACCCCGCGCTGGGCGTTTCCCCGCGGGCGAATATGGAAACGGTGCTGGACACGTGTTACCAGTATGCCCGCCGCTTCGGCAAAACATCCCTGAAAAACCTGTTCCTGAGCGGCGGCACCGGCCTCGGCAAGACGTTCCTCTCCACCTGTATCGCGAAGGTCGTGGCGGAGGGAGGGCACTCCGTCGTGTACGACACCGCGGGCACGGTCTTCGCCAAGTATGAGGAGCTGAAGTTCGGCCGCGGCGACGAGGCGGCGCTCCGCGCCGATATCGACCGGTACGAGCGGTGCGACCTGCTGATCCTGGACGACCTGGGCACGGAATTCCCGACGAGCTTCGTCACGAGCGCGCTCTATACGCTGCTGAACACGCGCCTCGCCGCGGGGCGGCGCATGGTGATCAGCTCCAACTTCAAGCCGGAGGCGCTGCGCGCCCGCTATTCCGCGCCGGTCATCTCCCGGCTGGAGGGGGAGTTCACTGTCCTCACCTTCTTCGGCGACGATATCCGCCTGCTGAAGCGCTGAAAAAATTCTTCATACGGAATATCCATTTTCCCGTGGATATTCCGTATTTGCTTTTTGGCCGGCGCCGTGCCCGCAAAGCCGCGGTTTTGCACGGTTTTGCACATTTTCCACAGAGTTTTCCACACTCGTTATGTAAACGAACGGCGGCAAATTTTTGAATATCAGGGCGACATAAGTCGGTTTACCGTTTTGCGACACACCCCCACTGATACAGGAATTTTCCGGCCCGCGCCGGCCGCCGGACGGTACAGTCTCCCCACTTCGGCGGCAAAACGGGCCGTTTTCGGGTCCCCGCGCTGTCCGCCGGGACCGCCCCCGGCTTGATTTTTTCGCGCGGGCGGTGTAAAATGGCACGGATCTGGCATATGCTTATCGAAAGGCTCTTAGGAAGGAAGGAACGCATTGGCAGACGAGAAAAAAGCCAACTACCTGAAGGGCGCGTCCATCCTGGCGGCCACGGTGGCCATCACCAAGGTCATCGGCGCCGTCTACAAGGTCCCCCTGTTCAACCTGCTGGGGGACGAGGGCACGACCCACTTTCAGGTCACCTACTATATCTATAACCTGCTGCTGACCATCTCCACGGCGGGCATCCCGGTGGCGCTGTCGCGGCTCATCTCCGCGGCGCGGGCCACGGACCGCCCGCTGCAGGTGCGGCGGTATTACCACGTGGGCATGGGCGCTTTCATGACCATCGGCGCCCTGGGCATGCTGCTCATGCTGCTCTTTGCCCAGCAGCTCGCGGACTTCATGGGCGATTACGAGGTGGCGGGCGGCGTCAAGTGCCTCGCGCCGGCGGTGCTCTTCGCCTGCGTCATCTCCGTGTTCCGCGGCTATTCCCAGGGCCATAACGACATGGTGCCCACGGCCATCTCCCAGATCATGGAGGTGCTGTGCAAGCTGGTGTTCGGCCTGGCCATCGCGTGGTATCTGTCCTCCCGCGGGTACGGCTCGGCGGCCATCTCCGCCGGCGCCATCGTGGGCGTCACCATCGGCCTCGGGCTCGCCATCCCCATCGTGGGCGGCCGCTGCCGGAAGATCACGCGCCGCTTCGCGTCGGACACGGTCACGGACATCCCCGACAGCGTCAAGGACACGCTCGTCCAGGTGCTGAAGATCAGTATCCCCATCACGCTGGGCTCCTCCATCCTGAACATCATCAACCTCATCGACTCCAAGCTGGTGCTGGAGCGGCTGCAGAGCGGCGCCGGCTTCAGCTATACGGACGCGAAGATCCTCTTCGGCGTCTACTCGAAGGGCCAGTCGCTCTTCGCCATCCCGTCGTCGTTCATCACGCCGGTGGCCGTCGCGGTCGTGCCGGTCATCGCCGCGGCGCTGGCCCGGCGGGACGCGGGGGAGGCCCGGCGGATGACGGAGTCCTCCATCAAGCTCACGAACCTCGTGGCCATGCCGGCGGCGGTGGGCCTCTGCGTCCTCGCCCGACCCATCATCGACACGCTTTATTACGGCAGCAACGAGAACGGTCCCCGTCTGCTGGCGGTGCTGGGGATCGCGTCGTTCTTCGTCTGCGCCTACATCATCACGAACGGCATCCTGCAGGCCAGCGGCCATGAAAAGCTCGCCCTGCTGACGCTGCCCATCGGCGGCGTGGTCAAGGTGGTCGTCAACTGGGTGCTGGTGGGCAGCCGCGCCGTCAACATCATGGGCGCCCCCATCGGGACGCTGGCGTGCTATCTGGTCATCACGGTGCTGAACGTCGTCTTCATCGTCAGGAAGCTGCCGGAAAAGCCGGACTTCCTGAAGATCACGGTCCGTCCGGCGCTCTGCGCCGTCATCATGGGCGCCGCGGCCTGGGGCGTTTACGGCGTCGCGTCGCGGCTCCTCGCCGGCGTCCTCGGCACGGGGCGGCTGGGGATCGCCGCCTGCACGATCGTCGCCGTGGCGGCGGCCGTCGCCGTTTATTTCGTGCTGGCGGTCGTCCTGCGGGCCGTCACCCGGGAGGATATGGCGCTCATCTCCGGCGGCGAAAAGCTCGCGGATAAGCTCCATATCCGCTGAAACGTGCAAACCGCCGCGCGAAAAAGAAGCCCAAAACAGCAAAAAATGCCGTGTTGAAGCCGTTTTTTGCGTTTTTTTACTTGCGGAAAGGTCAATAATATGGTAGATTTTCAGTATAAAAACCGCTATAATGTGTACGATCTGAAAAAATTGATCGAAGTTCTGCGCGGCGAGGGCGGCTGCCCCTGGGACCGCGAACAGACCCACGAGAGCATCCGCCGCAACTTCCTGGAGGAAGCGTACGAGGCGGTGGACGCCATCGATGAGAAAAACGCCGACCACCTCTGCGAGGAGCTGGGCGACGTTTTGATGCAGGTCATCTTCCACGCACGGATGGAGGAGGAGAAGGGCGGCTTCGACCTGGACGACGTAGCCGACATGACCTGCAAAAAGCTCATCCTCCGCCACCCCCACGTGTTTGGGGACGTGAAGGTCTCCGGATCGGAGGAGGTCCTCTCCAACTGGGACGAGATCAAAAAACGCGAGCGGAAGCAGAGCACCGTCTCCAGCACGATGGACACCGTCGCACGGGCGCTGCCCGCCCTGTGGCGGGCGGAAAAGGTGCAGAAGAAGGCCGCCAAGGCAGGCTTCGACTGGCCGGACGTCGCCGGCGCGCTGGACAAGCTGGAGGAGGAGACGGGCGAGCTTCGTGAAGCCTGCGCCGCCGGCGCGGGCGTGAAGGAGGAGCTGGGCGACCTGCTCTTTTCCGCGGTGAACGCATCCCGCTTCCTGGGCGTCGATCCGGAGGAGGCGCTCACCGCCGCCACGGATAAATTCATCCGCCGCTTCCGGTATATCGAGCAGCGGGCGGGTGAGGAAGGCCGCCGGCTGGAGGAGATGACCCTTCCGGAGATGGACGCGCTCTGGGAGGAAGCAAAACTGTCGTAAAGGCGCGGCGTCCCAAACGGGACGCCAGATCACCACAGCCTGCGCCTTGCATAAAAAACAAGCCGTTCAAAGCGGCAACACACAGGAGGAAACGAAGAATGAACAAGACCGAACTGATCGATGCCATCGCGAAGAACGCCGGCCTCTCCAAGAAGGACAGCGAAAAGGCTCTGGGCGCCGCCATCGACGCTATCGTCGGCGCGCTCAAGAAGGGCGAGAAGGTCCAGCTCGTCGGCTTTGGCGCTTTTGACGTCAAGGAGCGCGCTGCCCGCACCGGCCGCAACCCCCGCACCAAGGAAGCCATCAAGATCCCCGCTTCCAAGCTGCCCCAGTTCAAAGCCGGCAAGGCTCTTAAGGACGCCATCGCGAAATAACCCGCACCAAGAGAGAACGTTTTTGCTCCGGCATGCTTTTGCCGGAGCAAAAATATCCTCCGCGGCAGGGAAACGGAGAAAAAACCGTGCGACTTGACAAATATCTGAAAGTATCCCGCCTGATCAAGCGCCGCACCGTGGCGGACGAGGCCTGCTCCGGCGGCCACGTATCCGTGAACGGCGTCACGGCCAAATCGTCCCGGGACGTGAAGGCGGGCGACATCATCGAATTATCCTTCGGCGCGAAAAAGACCCGCGTGGAGGTGCTGTCCGTGCAGGAAACGGTCTCCAAGGAGGCCGCGGCGACCATGTACCGCGAGATCGTATGACCCGCCGGGAGGAGGTGCAGGCATGAAGTTCAAATGGGACAAAAAATATCTTCACTGGGGCGTTACCGCCTTCTGCGTGATCGCCGCCAGTATCCTGTTTTACCGGATCACCGGCCGCTGGGGCGTTTTCAGCACAGGGCTGGGCTTTGTCCTGCGCGTTTTCACCCCCTTTGTTTACGGGTTCGCCATCGCGTACCTGCTGAACAACGTCATGCGCGTTTTCGAGCTGCACGTTTTCAAAAAGACCGGCCGGGCGCTTTACCCGCAGTCGGAGCGGAAGGCCGCGCGGGCGACCCGCACCATTTCGATGATCTGCACGTACGTGCTGTTCCTCGGCATCATGGCCGGGCTCCTGGTGCTCATCCTGCCGCAGCTTTATTACAGCATCGCCGCGCTGGTGGACAAATCCTCGGAATACGTCGCCGTGGCCATGAAATGGCTGGAGGAGAGAGACTTCAGCAACACCGCCTTTGAGGACACGGCCATCCGCTGGATCAACACGGGCGTCGATTACGTGACCAGCTGGCTCAGCACGAACCTGCTGCCCCGGATGTCCACGCTCCTGACCAGCATCACCGGCGGCGTCATCAGCGTGATCAAGACCATCGTGAACGTCTTTATCGGCGTGATCGTGTCGGTCTACATCCTTTTCCGCAAGGAGACCTTCAAGGCCCAGGGGAAGAAGCTCCTGTACAGCATTTTCAAGATCAAGACCGCCAACCGTATCATGGAGGAGGGCGAGTTCATCAACGAGGCGTTCGGGAAATACATCACCGGCGCGCTGATCGATTCGCTCATCGTGGGCGTGGTGAACTACCTGTTCATGCTCATCGTCGGCATGCCGTACGCCGCGCTGGTCAGCATCCTCGTGGCGGTCACGAACCTGATCCCCATCTTCGGCCCCTTCATCGGGGCGATCCCCTCCGCGCTGCTGATCCTGCTGGAAAACCCGGCCCAGTGCCTCATCTTCATCATCTTCACCCTTATCCTCCAGCAGATCGACGGCAACATCCTCAAGCCCCAGATCCACGGCAGCGCCTCCGGCCTGTCCGGCTTCTGGGTCATGTTCGCCATCATCGTGTTCGGCGGGCTCTTCGGCATCATTGGCATGGTGCTCGGCGTGCCGGTCTTTGCCGTCATCTATCAGGCGCTCCACGCGCTGATCGCCAACCTGCTCTACAAAAAAGACCTGCCCGAAACGACGGAGGAATACCTGAAGATCGACCGGCTCGACAGCGAGACGGGCAAGCCCCTTTACAAAAAGTAAACGCGAGAAAAACCGCCCGTCCGGTCCGCCGGACGGGCGTTCTTTTTTGCGGTCAAACGGCGGGCCGCGCTTGTATTTGCCGGGCGGGTTTGCTATAATGGGCGCGACGGCGAAGGCTTCGCCGTTTTCATCTGAAGGAGCGAGCGTATGGCACAGCGGCGAAAAATCAAATTATCCGAATGCTCCGTCTTTCACTACTGGCGGCTCGCGTACCGCAGCGTACTGTTCGTCGCCGCGACGGTCATCTATATCCTCGGCCGCGTCAGAGGCGGCGGGACGCTGTGGGAATGGGCAGAGAGCCGGTGGTTCCTGCTCCCCGCCATCTGGGTCATCTTCGCGGTGGAGATGGTGTCCCGCATGTTCCCCTCCCGGATCGAGAGCATGGGCTGCGAAAAGCAGTTTGCCCGCAACTACCGCCCGCCCGCCGAGCCGCGGGAGCCGGCGCTGCAGGAGGAGCGGGGCGCCTGGCTGGTGCTCGTTTCCTGGGTCGCGCTGAACGGCGTGATCGGCATGCTCTATTTCCTCGGCATCCTGGACCAGGGCATCATGCTGCTCATCTGTCTCGCTTACTCCGTGTGCGACATGGTCTGCATCCTCTTTTTCTGCCCGTTCCAGACGTGGATGCTGAAAAACCGCTGCTGCACCACCTGCCGTATCTACAACTGGGACTACGCCATGATGTTCACGCCGCTGCTCTTTGTCCCCGGGCTCTACACGTGGAGCCTGCTCGCCATGGCCATCGTCCTGCTGCTGGCCTGGGAGGTGCGCTACGCGCTCTACCCGGAGAGGTTTTCCGAGGCCACCAACCGGAGCCTCGCCTGCGCCAACTGTACGGAGAAGCTGTGCCACCACAAGAAGCAGCTGCTGCGCCTTTGGGAACAGTGGAAGCTGCAGGCGGAGCGGCTCCAGCAGCGACTGGAGAAAAGGTAACGATACAGAAAAGCCGGAGAGCGGACGCTCTCCGGCTTTCTTTTTTTATCACTTATCCGTTTGCCTGAGCCTTGGCCCGCTTGACGGCCTCGGCCGCGGCGGCCCGCTCCCGGCAGATGGAGGCCCAGCTGGGCAGCGTTTCGAGCTGCTTGGCAAAGGCGCTCATGGCGGCGGGGATATCGATCTTCTGGGGGCACGCCTCGGCGCACGCGCCGCAGCCGATACAGGCGGCGGGGAGCTCCTCCGGCGTCATGGCCTCCACGTGCATGGAGATGTTGAGGCTGTCCGCCACCTTGAGATCGTTGTAGAGGTTCAGCAGCACGGGGATATCGAGCCCCATGGGGCACCCGTCGCAGCAGTAGCGGCAGGCGGTGCAGGGCAATAGCTCCGCCAGCCCGCCGGCGATGTCATAAACGAGCTGCGACTCCGCTTCGTTCAGCGGCCTGCAGTCTTCGAAGGTCTTGACGTTGTCGACCATCTGCTCAAAGCTCGTCATGCCGCTGAGGACGACCTTCACGTTGTCGAGCCCCTGCAGCCAGCGGAACGCCCAGGCGGCGGCGCTCTCCTCGGGGCGGAGGGCTTTCAGCCGCGCCTCCTCTCCGGGGGCGAAAGAAGCCAGCTTCCCGCCGCGGACGGGCTCCATGACCCACACGGGGATGCCGCGCTCGGTCAGCAGCTCGTAGCTCTCCTTCGCCCGCTGCAGCGACCAGTCCAGATAATTCAGCTGGATCTGGCAGAATTCCATCTCGTCGCCGCACCAGTCCAGGAACTTTTTCAGGTTCTCCGGCCGCGCGTGGCTGGAAAAACCGAGATGCTTGATACGGCCGAGCTTTTTCTGCTCCAGGAAGTAGTCCAGGATCTCCCGCTTGGGGTCCATATAGACGTCCAGGGAGTTTTCGTTGATGTTGTGGAGGAGGTAGAAGTCGAAATACGTGACGCCGCACTTGTCCAGCTGCTCCTCGAAGATCTCCGACGGGTCGATGTGCGCCGGCATATCCACGATCTGATGGCCGGGGTATTTATCCGCCAGGTAAAAGCTGTCCCGAGGATACCGGGCCACCAGCGCCTTGGCCGCCGCCAGCTCCGACGTGCCGCCGTGGTAGGGATAGGCCGTGTCGAAATAGTTGACGCCGTGGGCCATGGCGTAGTCGGTCATGCGGACGACCTCCTCCAGGTCGACGCTCTTATCCTCCTTGACGGGCAGGCGCATCATCCCGAAGCCGAGCCGGGAAAGCTTTACCCCCTGAAAATCGCTGTACAGCATGGTCGTTCCTCCTTCTTGCTTATCGGGCGTCCGCGGTCGGGCGCCATTTCATGATCTTGTTGAGCTGCGCTTCGGTGCCGCCGGGAAAGGAGCGCCGGATCTGCGCGAGCACCTGCGCCCGGGATTCGGCGGGGTCTTCGCCGTAGGCGGCGGCGACGACGTCGCGCCCCCACACCGTCTCCGGCGCGGCGAGCAGGGCGATATGCCAGCCGTAGGGCTGGCCGGCCCGGTTCCGGCGCTGCTGGAAATCGCTCATCACGAGATAGGTCTGCATCTCGAGGTCCGTGAGCGCGCCCTCAAAATTCTTTTCCCCCTCCGGCCCGAAGCCGGCGGCCTGCTTCGCCTCGAAGGAAAAGAGGCGGCGCCCGTCCTGAAACAGGTCCATGATCTTTTTGGCGCGGTGACCGGCCTTCCCCTCGTCCCACAGGGCGTCGAAGTCGTAGCCGTCCCGCCGCCAGTTGGCGAAGCGCGGCAGCCAGCGGAGCGAGATGAAGCCGGCTTTCCTGTCGAAAAACTTGCCGTAGGCCACCTTGCCGCCCGCGGCCAGCGTCATGCGCCATTCCCACGGGTCGCGCGGCCCCTCCGTCCACCAGTAGCGCGGGTCCGTCCGCTCCTCCACGGAGAAGCCGGGCAGGCTGTTCCGGAAAAGGGGCAGAAAGCCCACCTCATCGATAAAGCGGAGCAGCGCGTCGGGGGTCCTGATACAGTCCGGATCGCTGTCCGGCACGCCGCGCATGATCCACTCGCCGTTTTCGTAAGCCATCATATCACCGTCCGGAATCAGTGTACGCCAAAAGTATGATTTTCGCAACAAAAAATGGCCGCGGCCGGCGGATTTGTTGCCAAAAACCGGAAAGATTGCTATAATCGGGCTGTACGCGGCGCGCCGCGTACCTACTTGGAACAAAGGGGAGAGAGCCTTGAAACTGAACTACAAGCGCACCATCTGCGTCGGTTTCGCGTTTTTCCTGATCTGCGCCTTCTGGCAGGCGTACGACAACACGATCCCGCTCATCCTGACCAACAAGTTCGGCATGAAGCAGGCGCTGTCCGGCGTGATCATGGCGCTGGACAACATCCTGGCGCTGTTCATGCTGCCGCTTTTCGGCGCCATCTCGGACCGGCATAAGAGCCGTCTCGGCCGGCGCACGCCCTTCATCCTCATCGGCACGCTCGTCGCCGCCGTCGCGTTCGTGGGCCTGTCCCTGGCGGACGGCGCCCAGCTGAAGAACATCCGCGCCGTCAGCGCCATCGACGATCCCGCGGCGCTGGAGGCCATCTACGACGCGGAGGCGGAGGAGGCGCTCATGACGCCGGACGGCGAGCGGTTCGTCCTCGGCGAAACGTTCAGCAAGGGAGCGTTTACCGCCATCCGCAGCGAGATCGAGGACGAGACGGGCAAGACCGTCACGAATCCCGACTACACGGCCTACGTCGTCCCCGCGCGGCAGGCCTATGCCGCGTCGGTCACCGCGTCGGATCCCGTGCCGCTCATCATCTTCGTGGTGCTGCTGCTCATCGTGCTGGTGAGCATGGCCACGTTCCGCTCGCCCGCCGTGGCGCTCATGCCGGACGTGACCATGAAGCCGCTGCGCTCCAAGGCGAACGCGGTCATCAACCTGATGGGCTCCTTCGGCGGTATCCTGGTGCTGGCGCTGGGCATGGTGTTCGCCACCAGCGCCGTGAAAAACTCCCTCATGAGCTATACGGGCTACTTCTGCGTCATCGCCGGCGTCATGCTGGCGGCGCTGGCCGTTTTCATGCTGACAGTGAAGGAGCCGCGCTTCGTCAGGGAAATGCATGAGCAGAGCGCCCGCTTCGGTATCGCGGAGGAGGACGACGCGGCGGAGAAGGCCGGCCGGCGCCGTCTCACCGCGGAGGAAAAGCGCTCCCTCTTTTTCATCCTCGCGTCCATCGTGCTCTGGTTCTTCGGCTACAACGCCGTCACCAGCAAGTACAGCGTGTACGCGAGCAACATCCTGCACAAGGATTACAACTTCACGCTCATCATCGCGCAGGCCGCGGCCATCATCGCCTATCTGCCCGTGGGCATCGTGGCGAGCAAGGTCGGCCGCAAGAAGACCATCCTCGCCGGCGTCGTCATGCTGGCGGTCGCCTTCGGCGTGGCGGGCGCGCTCCGGGCGGACAGCCCCACCGTGCTGATGAACTGCATGTTCGCCCTGGCCGGTATCGCCTGGGCCACCATCAACGTCAACTCCTTCCCCATGGTGGTGGAGCTCTGCTCCGGCGCGGACGTGGGCAAATTCACCGGCTTTTACTACACCGCTTCCATGGCCGCCCAGGTGGCGACGCCCATGGTGTCCGGCTTTTTGATGGACAAGCTGGGCATGACCGTCCTCTTCCCCTACGCCACGGTGTTCGTGGCGCTGGCCTTCGTGACCATGCTCTTCGTCCGCCACGGCGACAGCCGTCCCACGGCGAAGCGCGGGCTCGACGCGCTGGAAGATATGGACGCATGAGGAGGCGCGCATGGTAAGACCTGTCGTCATCCTCTGTATCGTCATCGTCTGTATCGACGCGGCGCTGGCGCTGCTGCTGGCCGGCCGGCGGGATCATCCCGCGTGGCGCGCGCTGGCGGGGCGGCGCTACGCCCACCGCGGCTATCACGACAAGCCCGCCGTGCCGGAAAACTCGATGGCGGCCTTCCGCCGCGCCGTGGAGCGGGGCTGGGGCGCGGAGCTGGACGTGCACCTTTTGAAGGACGGCACGCTCGCCGTGTTCCACGACTCCGATCTCAAGCGCTGCGCCGGCGTGGAGGGGAAGATCGAGGATCTGACGCTTCCGGAGCTGCGCGCCCTCCGGCTGGAGGGCACGGACGAGCCCGTGCCGCTTTTCGACGAGGTGCTGGCCCTTTTTGAGGGGAGAGAGCCGCTGATCATCGAACTGAAGGAGGCCGGCGGGAACCACTTCGAGCTTGCGAAGGCCGTCTGCGAGCGGCTGGACAGCTACCGGGGCGACTACTGTATCGAGTCGTTCAACCCCCTCGTCCTGCGGGACGTGCGCCGGCTGCGGCCCGCCGTCTGCCGCGGCCAGCTTTCCAAGGATTTTCTGAAAGAGGCGGAGGGGCTCGGCTTTTTCACGCGCCTTGCCCTTACGTGCCTGTTCTTCAACTGTATCACCCGGCCGGACTTCATCGCCTACCGGTTCGAGGACCGGGGGAACCTGTTCCTGCGCCGCTGCGTGCGCCGCTACGGCCTGCACGAGGCAAGCTGGACGATCGGGACGAGGCGCGACATGGAGCGGGCGGAGGCCGACGGCGCCATCCCCATCTTCGAGCGCTTCGACCCGGAACAGGAATAAAACGGCATAAAAAAGGACGCGGCCTGCTGCCGCGTCCTTTTTCTTTTCTCCGTATCAGTACGCCACGCCCCAGTAGATCATGTGCTTCGCGGGCTTGCCGCAAAGGGGGCAGACGTCGTCCAGGTGCTCCTGCGCGAAGGGGATACAGCGGCTGGACATGCCGCCTTCCTCCTTCATCCGCTCCTCGCAGGCGAGGTCGCCGCACCACATGGTCTTGATGAAGCCGCCGTGCTCCTGCTGGAGCGCCTTCGCCTCCTCCAGCGAGTGGGCCTCGAAAATGTGCTCGTCGAGGTTGCGCTTCGCCTTTTCGTAAAGGCCGGTGTGCACCGCGTCCAGCAGTTCGGGCACCCGGGCGGTGAGCTCGTCGATGGCGACGGTGGTCTTTTCGAAGTTGTCGCGGCGGACGCAGACGCAGACGCCGTTCTCGATATCCCGCGGGCCGATCTCGACGCGGAGAGGCACGCCCTTCATCTCATACTCGGCGCACTTCCAGCCGAGGGAGTTGTCGCTGGTGTCGATGGCGGCGCGGATGCCGGCGGCCGTCAGCGCGTCATAGAGCGCCGTCGCCTTTTCGATGACGCCGGGCTTGTGCTGGGCCACGGGGATGACGACGGTCTGGATGGGGGCGACGCGGGGCGGCAGCACGAGGCCGTTGTTGTCGCCGTGGGTCATGATGATACCGCCGATGAGACGCGTGGAGGAGCCCCAGGACGTCTGGAACGGGTACTGGAGCGTGTTGTCACGGCCGGTGAAGGTCACGTCGTACGCGCGGGAGAACTTGTCGCCGAAGAAGTGGCTCGTGCCGGCCTGCAGCGCCTTGTGGTCGTGCATCATGCACTCGATGGTGTAGGTGGCTTCGGCCCCGGCGAATTTTTCCTTGTCTGTCTTGCGGCCTTTGACCACGGGCATGGCCAGCACGTTCTCGCAGAAATCGGCGTAGCAGTTCAGCTGCTGCTCGGTCTCCGCCTCGGCCTCCGCGGCCGTTTCGTGGAGCGTGTGTCCCTCCTGCCACCAGAACTCGCGGGAGCGGAGGAACGGGCGCGTCGTCTTCTCCCAGCGGATGACGGAGCACCACTGGTTATAGAGCATGGGGAGCTGACGGTAGGTGTGCAGCACCTGCGACCAGTGGTCGCAGAACATCGTCTCGGAGGTGGGGCGGAACGCCAGTCGCTCCTCCAGCTTTTCGCTGCCGCCCATGGTGACCCAGGCCACCTCCGGCGCGAAGCCGTTGACCAGCTCGCCTTCCTTTTTCAGCAGGCTCTCCGGGATCAGCACGGGCATCGCCACGTTGACGTGGCCCGTCTTTTTGAACATGCCGTCCATGATCCTCTGGATGTTTTCCCAGATGGCGAAACCATACGGCCGCAGGACCGTGAACCCCTTGACGCTGGAGTACGACACCAGCTCGGCTTTGCGGCAGATGTCGGTGTACCACTGGGCGAAATCCTGCTCCATATCGGTGATCTGTTCCACTTTTTTCTCGTTTGCCATAGTATACAGCTCCTTAAAGCGTGGTCATTAACCCGTTAATTCTATAATTTACAGCGCGAAATGTCAAGTTTTCACGCTGTTTTTGTAGGCGCGGACGAAGCCGATGGCCGCGTCCAGCGGGCGGTCCCCCTGCTTCAGCCGCAGGGAGACGGCGGGCTTCGCGCCCGGCTCCACCTTGACGCGCCCGCGGTAGACGCCGTCGGCCGACAGCGCGGACACCCGTGCCATGTCGAAATCATAGAGCGTGAACACGAGCCGGCCGGCCCGCTGCGCGATCTCCGCGATACCGGCGGCCGCCGCCTCGCCCCGCAGGAGAGCGATATAAATGAGCGTATTGACGCAGCGCGGCGGGTCGCCGAAGCGGTCGATGAGCTCGTCGGTCATGTCGTCAGCGTCCTCCTCCGTGCGGATATGGGCGATACGGCGGTAGAGGTCCATCCGCTGTTCGGCGGAGGGGACGTAGTTCGCCGGGATGTTGGCGGCCACGGCGATGTCCGCGACGCACTCCCGGTCGGGCGAGGGCGCGTCGTGCTTCTCCTCATGGACGGCCTCCTCCAGCAGCTTCAGATACATATCGTACCCGACGCTCATCATATGGCCGGACTGCTCCGCGCCGAGGATGTTGCCCGCGCCGCGGATCTCCAGGTCGCGCAGCGCGATCTTGAACCCGGAATTGAACGCCGCGAACTCCCGGATGGCGGAGAGGCGTTTTTCCGCCACCTCGGAGAGGACCTTGCCCCGCCGGAACGTGAAATAGGCGAAGGCGCGGCGGCTCGACCGGCCGACGCGGCCGCGGATCTGATGCAGCTGGGCGAGGCCCAGCCGGTCCGCGTCCTCGATGATGAGCGTGTTGACGTTGGGGATGTCGATCCCCGTTTCGATGATGGTGGTGCAGACCAGCACGCTGATCTCGCCCTCCGAAAGGCGCTGCATGACGTCGCCCAGCTCGTCCTCATCCATGCGGCCGTGGGCCACGGCGATACTGACGCCGGGGAGCAGCTCCTGCAGGCGGCGGGCCGTGCGGGCGATGCTGTCGATGGCGTTGTGGAGATAGTACACCTGGCCGCCGCGGGACACCTCCCGCCGGATGGCGTCGGCCACGACGGACCAGTCGTGCTCCAGCACGTAGGTCTGGACGGGCTGGCGGTCGGAGGGGGGCTCCTCGATGGTGGACATGTCCCGCACGCCGGAGAGCGCCATGTTGAGCGTCCGGGGGATGGGCGTGGCCGAGAGCGTCAGCACGTCCACCGTGCGGGCGAGCTCCTTCAGCCGCTCCTTGTGGGCGACGCCGAAGCGCTGCTCCTCATCCACCACCAGCAGGCCCAGCTTTTTGAACTGCAGGTCCTTCTGCAAAATACGGTGCGTGCCGATGACGATGTCCACGCTGCCGTCGGCAAGGCCGTCGCGCGCGGCGCGGATCTCCTTCGCCGTCTGGAACCGGCTCATGACCGCGACGCGGACGGGATAGTCCGCGAAGCGGCGGGTGACCGTGACGTAATGCTGCTGCGCCAGCACCGTGGTGGGCACGAGGATGGCGGCCTGCCGCCCGTCTATGACGCACTTCATCACGGCGCGGAGCGCCACCTCCGTTTTGCCGTAGCCCACATCGCCGCACAAAAGGCGGTCCATGGGACGCGGCTTTTCCATATCCTCCTTGATCTCCCGCACGGCGCGGAGCTGGTCGTCCGTCTCCTGATAGCCGAAGGCGTCCTCGAACTCCCGCTGCCACGGCGTGTCCGGCGAGAAGGCGAAGCCGGGCGTGCTGTTCCGCTCCGCCTGCAGGGCGATGAGGCCGCGGGCCAGCTCTTTCGCCGCGCCCTTGGCGCGCCGCTTGGCCTTTTCCCAGCCCTCGCCCCCCAGCTTGGAGAGCTTGACGGGCGTGTCCTCCGCCGCGCCGATATATTTCGACACCGCGTCCAGCTGGGTGGCGGGGATATAGAGCACGTCCGTGCCGGCGTAGGCGATCTTGATATAATCCCGTTCCGCGCCGTCCACGACGCGCTGGACGATACCGCCGAAGCGGCCGATACCGTAGCTTTCATGCACCACGAGGTCGCCGGGGGCGAGGTCGGTGAAGCTTTCGAGCCGGCGCCCTTTGGCCGCGGCCTTCTTTTTCCGGCGTGAGCGGAACGAAGCGGGGGCGAGCTGCCCCTCCGTGATGACGGCGAGACCGAGGGAGGGATACTCAAACCCCGCGGAGACGCTGCCGACGGTGATGAGGCAGGCGCCCCGGGGCGGCAGAGACGCCAGCGTCTCCGCCACGGCGCAGGGGACGCCGCGCCCCGCCAGAAATTCCTGCAGGATCCGCGCCCGCCGCGCGTCCTGCGCCAGGACAGCGACGGCGAAATCAGCCTTCAGGTAGGCGGCGATATCGTCCGCTGCCGTTTCCAGCGAGCCGCCGTAGCCGGCCAGCTGCTTGGCCTGCAGCGTTTCCAGCGTGCGGGGAGAAAGCGTGTAAGAGGAGGCGGTGAAGTTCGCCAGCATGACGACGGGAAAGGCGCCGAACGACTGCACGACGGCGGGCCAGTCCTGCGCGAAGCGCTCCGCACCGGGCGCGATGACGCCGGCGTCCGCGAGGGCGGTCACGTCCTCGTTCAGCTGCCAGAGCCAGTTTTTGGCGTGCTCGTCGGCGCGGCCCGGCTCGTTGAGGACGAGGAGCGTGCCGGCGGGGATGTAGTCCGCGGCGTCTGCCGCGGGGAACAGCAGGTCCATGTACCGGTCCGAGGCGGCGAGGCCGCGGCCGGCGCGGAGAGCAGCCTCGTCCGCGAGGACGCTGTCCAGCAGGGCCTTCGGAGTGCTCTTTTTCAGCGCGAGGCGGCGGGCATAGGCTTCCAGCGCGTCCGCGAGGCCCGTTTCCCCGCCGGCCGCCGCGGAGGGCGGAGACTCGCGCGCGGGGATGACGACGGCCCTTTCCGTCATGACGGTGCGGCGCTGGCTCGCCACGTCGAAAAAGCCCATGGAGTCCACCTCGTCCCCGAAGAACTCGCAGCGGACGGGCTGGTCATAGGCGGGGGAAAAGATATCCATGATACCGCCGCGGACGGCGAACTGGCCGGCGCCCTGCACCTCGTCGGTGCGCTCGTAGCCTGCCAGGACGAGCTTTTGCTCCAGCGCGGCCATGTCATAGCTGCCGCCGAGCGCCAGCGCGAAGGAGAGGGCGGCCAGCGTTTCGGGCGGCATGCAGCGCAGCATGAGCGCGTCCGGCGTGGCCACTGCGAGAGGGGCCTTCCCCGCCGCGAGCGCCCACAGCGTCCGCAGACGGCGGTGCTCCGCCGCGCGGGACACGCCCTCCGCGTGGTAAAAGACCATGTCGCGCCCGTAAAGGCGCAGGACGTCCCGCCCCGTGAACGCGGCGAGGTCCGCGGCGAAGCGCTCCGCCTCCATCTCGTCCGGACAGACGGCGAAAACGGGCATGCCCGTTTCCAGATGGAGCGCGGCCGCGGCCTGCGCCCGGTGGATGGCGCCGCAGCCGGAGAGCAGCGCCGGGCAGCGGCCCGCGTCAATGGCGGCCAGTACCCGGGCAAAGGCCGGCTCGCGGCCGATCGTCCTTGTGATGATTTCCATAAATTACCAATCCTTGCACGCGGCAACGCCCCGACAAGGACCTTGTCGGGGGGTGTCGTTTTTTCTGACCGCTTTACAGCGGGGCTTTTTTGATCCGACCCCAGGCGCGGGGATACTTATCCGGCGTGGCGGCCGCTTTCCGCACGATGACGGCATGGCGCGTCACGTCCGCGCCGGGGATGGCGTACGTCCGGATCTCCGCCGGCTCCCCGCCCAGCAGGGCGAGGGCGTTCGCCGCCTCGGCGAGCTCCTCCTCGGCGCCGGCGCCCTTCATGGCGACGAAGAGCCCGCCGGGGCGCACAAAAGGCAGACAGAGCTCCGCCAGGAGCGAGAGCCGCGCCACGGCGCGGGAGACGACGACGTCGAACCGCTCGCGGTAAAGGCCGTCCCGTCCCAGCTCCTCCGCCCGACCCGCAAGGCACGCGGCGGGGATGGCGAGGGCGCGGCACGTTTCGTCCACAAAGCGGAGCTTTTTTTCCGTGGCGTCCAGCAACGTAAGGCGCGCGTCCGGGCACAGCACGGCCAGCGGTACGCCGGGGAAGCCGGCGCCGGTGCCCACGTCCAGCACGGCGCCCCGCGCCGGACAGACGGACAGCAGGCCGACGCAATCCAGGAAATGAAGGCGCGCCGCGTCGTCCTCCCCGGTGATGGCGGTGAGGTTCATGACGCGGTTTTTCGCTTCCACCGCCGCCCAGTAGTGTTCCAGCCGGTCGGCGTCCCCCGCGGAAAGGGGGACGCCCAAGGCGGCGGCGCCGGTTTGCAGGACGTCGCGGAACACTTACTTCTTCAGCAGGTCGCGGATCTCGGTGAGGAGGACCTCCTCCTTGGTGGGCTCGGGTTCGGGCTCGGGCTCCGCGGGGGCCTCTTCCTCTTTCTTGTGCAGGTTATTGAGCGCCCGCACGATGCAGAACACCACGAAGGCGATGATGATGAAGTCCAGGATGACGGCGATGAGATTGCCGAAGTTCACGGCGACCTCCGCGGCCACTTCCTCGCCGCCCTCGACGACGGCTTCCTTCAGCACCCATTTCCACTGGGTGAAGTCCACGCCGCCGGTGAGCATGGAGATGAGCGGCATGATGATGTCGTTCACGAGCGAGGTGGTGATCTTGCCGAAAGCGCCGCCGATGACGACGCCGACCGCCATGTCGATCACGTTGCCGCGCATGGCAAAGTCCTTAAATTCTCCCAAAAACTTTTTCATCCTTAAACTCCCTTCTGCTTTTTCGGTTTGCTCCTTGATGTCGTTTTTGTTTTCTCTGTGCCGCCCCAATATTTAGCGCGTACCTCTTTCGGGAAATAATCTTTCGGTTCCGAATACTTAATCTGACGTGCCATTTCTTTTTCTCCTTTTATTTCCTCCTTATTTCTTTCATTCCGCCCATGTAGGGACGGAGCACTTCGGGGATGGCGACGCTGCCGTCGGCCCGAAGATTGTTTTCCAGGAACGCGATGAGCATGCGCGGCGGGGCCACGACCGTGTTGTTCAGCGTGTGCGGCAGGTATTTTTTGCCGCCCTCGCCGTTGACGCGCATTTTGAGGCGGCGCGCCTGCGCGTCGCCCAGGTTGGAGCAGGAGCAGACCTCAAAATATTTCTGCTGGCGGGGGCTCCACGCCTCGATATCGCAGCTTTTTACCTTGAGATCGGCCAGGTCGCCGGAGCAGCACTCCAGCTGGCGCACGGGGATGTCCATGCTGCGGAAAAGCTCCACGGAGTAGCGCCACATCTTCTCGTACCACGCCATGGATTCCTCCGGCTTGCAGATGACGATCATCTCCTGCTTTTCAAACTGGTGGATCCGGTAAATGCCGCGCTCCTCGATACCGTGGGCGCCCTTTTCCTTGCGGAAGCAGGGAGAATAGCTGGTCAGCGTCAGCGGCAGCTGCGCTTCCAGGATGATCTGGTCGATGAAGCGGCCGATCATGGAATGCTCGCTGGTGCCGATGAGGTAGAGGTCCTCCCCCTCGATCTTGTACATCATGGCGTCCATCTCCGGGAAGGACATGACGCCCTCCACCACGTTGCCGTGGATCATGAACGGCGGGATACAGAACGTGAAGCCCTTGCCGATCATGAAGTCCCGCGCGTAAGCCAGCACGGCCTCGTGCAGGCGGGCGATGTCGCCCAGCAGATAGTAGAAGCCGTTGCCGGAGACGCGGCCCGCGGCGTCCATGTCGATACCGCCGAAGCTCTCCATGATCTGGGTGTGGTAGGGGATCTCAAAATCCGGCACCACGGGCTCGCCGAAGCGCTGCACCTCCACGTTGCAGCTGTCGTCGGGACCGATGGGCACGGAGGGGTCGATGATGTTCGGGATGTTCATCATGACGGCGCGGAGCTTTGCTTCCAGCTCCGTTTCCTTTTTTTCCAGCTCGGCGAGCCGCTCGGCCTGCGCAGTCACCTGTGCCTTGACGGCCTCGGCCTCCGCCAGCTTGCCCGGGTCGCGCTTCGCCTGGCCCATCAGCATGCCCACCTGTTTGGAGAGGGCGTTGCGGTTGGCGCGCAGCGAGTCGGCTTCCGCGATGGCGGCGCGGTTCTCCGCGTCCAGCGCGGCGGCTTCGTCCACCAGCGGCAGCTTGGCGTCCTGGAATTTCTTGCGGATGTTCTCCCGCACGAGGTCGGGGGTCTCCCGTATCAGTCGAATGTCTATCATGTCGTTTCCCCTTTATTCTTGAAGCTGTTGCTTGATCGATCCGAACAGTTCGGCGTAGGCGCCGTCCAGATAGCCGGAGAGGGCTTCCGCGGCCCGGAGCGGCTCTTCCAGGTCCTCCGCGGCGGCGTTTTCATCCTGCGCCGCCATATAGAGCTCCAGCAGCTTGGCCAGGGCCTCCGTTTTCATACGCTGCTCGTTCAGTTGGCTCTCCGCGGCGGCGGCGGCCTCCGCCGCGGCCTGCTGGGCGAGCTCCTGCTGGGCGAGGGCCTCTTCCAGGCGGGCTTCCAGCTCGCGCTCCTTCGCCTCGCTGTCCTCCAGCCGGCGCGTCAGATCCTCGTTGGAGGTCTGAAGGCGCTCGATGTTCTGCATGGCCTGGATGGTGAACTCGCTGTGCTGCTCCGTCAGCGCCGTGATGGCGGAGTTGTTGTGGCGCTGCTGCACGAAGTAGGACAGCACCATCACGATGACGACCACGATGAAAAGGCTGATGATATAGCGCCAGACGGCCGTTTCCGACTGCTTTTCCTTTTTTTCTTTCGTTTCCGCGGTCTCCGGGGCCGGAGATACCTCCTCCGCCTCGTCGCCGCGCCGTTTGAATTCGCTCATGACTGTTTCTTTCCGTTTCCGATATCGGCTTTCACAAGGGCTTTTCGAATGGTCTCAAAATCCTCGGCGCCGTAGTATTCGATGGTGATCCTGCCTTTTTTCCTGCCGCCGGCGATGCTCACGCGGCGGCCGAGGGCGGCCGCCAGCTGACGCTCCACCTCGGCGTAGTAATCGACGCCGTCCGCAGCGGCGCGGCTGCGGCGTTTTTTGGCCGTCCGGCCCTTGACCAGGGCCGCGATCTCCCGCACGGTGAGGCCGTTTTCCACGGCGGCGGCGGCCACAGACGTCCTGTCCGCGTCGTCCGGCAGCTCCAGGATGGCCCGCGCCTGGGAGAGGCTCAATTCCCCCCGCTCCAGATACGCCAGCACCCCGTCCGGCAGCGACAGCAGCCGCAGCGCGTTGGCCACCACGGGCCGGGATTTGCCCACCCGTTCCGCCACGGCCTCCTGCGTCAGGCCGTATTCGTTCATCAGCGCCCGGTAGCCCCGGGCCTCCTCCGCGGGATTCAGATCCTCCCGCTGCAGGTTCTCCACCAGCGCGAGCTCCGCGCTCTCCCGGTCGTCCGCATCCAGGATACGGACGGGGACATCCTCCAGGCCGGCCAGCTTGGCGGCGCGCCAGCGGCGTTCGCCGGCAATGATCTGGTACCAGCCGCCGCCGGTCGCGCGGACGGTGATGGGCTGGATGAGGCCGTGCGCCCGGATGGACGCGGCCAGATCCTCCAGCGCCGCGGGGTCGAAGACGGTGCGGGGCTGATCTTGACGCGGCTCTATCTTCATCACGGGCAGGACGGAGACGCCGTCGCGCGGGGTCAGATCCGCGGCTTCCTCGCCCAGCAGGGCGCCGAGCCCGGCGCCGAGACCTTTTTTAGCCATGCTGTTTCCCCTTTCCGTTTCGTTGGATGACCTCCGCGGCCAGCGCCAGGTAAGCCTGGGCCCCGCGGGAGGCGTAGTCGTAAGCGATGACGGGCTTGCCGTGGCTGGGCGCCTCGGACAGGCGCACGCTGCGGGGGATGACTGTTTTATACGTTTTCTCCTTGAAAAACCGCTTGACCTCCGCCGCCACCTGCATGGAGAGGTTCGTGCGGCCGTCGTACATCGTGAGGAGCACGCCCTCGATCTCAATGGCGGGGTTGAGGCGTTTTTTGATGATACGGACGGTGTTCATGAGGTCGGAAAGACCCTCCAGCGCGAAAAACTCGCACTGGACGGGGATGAGCACCGTGTCCGCGGCGCAGAGGCCGTTCAGCGTCAGCAGCTCCAGCGACGGCGGGCAGTCGATGAGGATGTAATCGTACCGGCCGCGCAGCGCCGCCAGGGCGTTTTTCAGCCGGTATTCCCGCTCCTCCAGCCCTACCAGCTCGATCCCCGCGCCGGAGAGCGCCTGGTTGGAGGCCAGCACGTCGCCGTACGGGGTCGTGATGACGGCGTCGCCGGCGGCGGCGCGTCCGATGAGCACGTCGTAAGTGCCGCGGGTGCTCCGGTTCTTGTCCACGCCCATGCCGGTGGTCGCGTTGCCCTGCGGGTCGAGATCGCAGAGCAGCACGCGCTTTTTGGAGGCGTTCAGCGCCGCGCACAGATTGACGGAGGTCGTCGTCTTGCCGACGCCGCCCTTTTGGTTGGCTACGGTGATGATCTTTCCCATAGTGATAGTCTCCTCTTCAGGCCTTTTATTATACCATAATGGGCGCGTAATGCAACCGAAAGAGCAAAAATGTTTCACGTGAAACAGGCGGAAAAGCAAAAAAAGACGCGGCAAGCGCCGCGTCCTTTTTGAAACGGATTCAGCCCTCCGCGCCGTCCTTCTCGCGGAAAACGAGGCCGAAGAGCGCGTAAAAGCCCTTTTGAAGCAGCCGCAGCGCGTTTTCCCACACGTCCAGCGAGCAGAACGCGAGGAGCACAACGACCAGCAGGAGGAACGACGCGCCCGTGAGCTCCGGCGCGAGCGCCAGCCGGCAGTAAAGGAACACGGGATAATGCACGATATACGGCACGAGCGTGTTGCGTCCCATCTGCAGGACGAGGCGGCCGGGCTCCGCCTGCGCGACGGCGGCGGCGGTCATGGCCGCAAAGGCGGCGACGACCAGGTTCACGGCGTAAACGGCGGCGCGGACGGCGAGCCCCTCGGCAAGGCCGAAGCCCAGCGCCGCGAAAGAGTTGTTGGCATACAGGATGGGCATGACGCGCGCGTACCGCCCGGGATCGGCTCCGAGCCAGCCGCGGCAGGCCATCCAGACGGCGGCCAGCGCCAGCGCGCCAAGCCAGTACCAGGCGCGTTTTTTGGCGAGGAACCGCTCAAAAGACCCGACGGGCCAGTAGAAGCCCAGCAGAAAGACGGGCAGATAGACCAGCGCGCGGCTCAGCGTCAGCATGGCGCCGATACCGGGGATCGCGCCGGAGAAGAGGCCGAGCGCCAGCGCCAGCGGCACGGCCAGCCAGCCGGGCGTCTTCCGCGCCAGCCAGAGGACGGCCATATAGAGCGCCGCCGTCAGCATATACCAGGGCGGCGAATCCTCCGCCCAGAAGGAATCGGCCTTCCACCAGGGCAGCTCGCCCGTGATGAGCTTGTAGCCGCCGTAGTAGACGAGCTTGCAGAGCGCGTACAGCGCCAGGAAAAAGCAGAGACGGCTCAGGAGCTTCCGGCCGGAGCGCGCCGTGGACTTGGAGAACCAGCCCAGCAGAAAGAGGAACGCCGGCATATGGAAGAGATAGAAGAACATGTAGGTCGCCGAGGCGGCGAGCGAGGGGCCGGCGATGCCGGTCTCGATACCGTGGCCGGCGACGACGCAGAAGATGAGCAGCGCCTTGAACACGTCGAAAAAGGCGACGCGGGGCTTGGAGACGTTTTCCATGGCAAGACCTCCGTTCAAACAGCAAGGTTCCTGCTTCTATGGTAAAGCATCCGCGGGCAGGCACAAGAGGCAAATCTTACGGTCGGGTGGTGTTTTCTTACGCGTGTGGCAGGCAACGATGTTTCACGTGAAACATCACTCCAGGAACATGTCGATATCCGCCACGGTAAGGCCGTCGTGAAGCGCCAGATTCAGCCCGTATCCGATGAGTTTCGCGATGTTCCGCACGTTGGCGTCGATGTCCCGCGGGGTCACGATCATGCCGCCGCAGCTGCGGCGCAGGGCGTCCCGGTCGAGGGAGCCGGCGCCGGCGGCCTCCGCCGCGTCCGCCGCCAGCGTGGCCGCGTCCACCACCGTGGGCACGCCGAGGGCGACCACCGGTATCCCCAGCGTCTCCCGGCTGATGGCGGCGCGGGCGTTGCCCACGCCGGAGCCGGGCGTGATGCCCGTATCGGACAGCTGCACCGTGCGGCAGACACGCGCGATCCGGCGGGAGGCCAGCGCGTCGATGACCACGATGAGCTGCGGCTTCGTCTTTTCCGCCACGGCCTGGATGACGGTGGCGCTCTCCATGCCGGTGGTGCCCAGCACGCCGGGCTCCAGCGCCGACACGCTTTTGAAGCCGCCGAACTGGCGCGGGTACTTTTCCCGCAGGTGGCGCGTGACCATGGTGCTCCGCAGCACCAGCGGGCCGAGCGCGTCCGGCGTCATGAGCAGGTTGCCGAGCCCCACGACGAGGACGCTCTCCGCGCCGACGGGCGCGATCATCGCCCGCACGATGTCGCCCACGGCCTCCGCCCCGTCGCGAAAGGCGTCGTCCTCCCGCCGGAGGAGCTTTTCCAGCTCCACCGTGACGTACTGGCCCACCGGCTTGCCAAGCGCCCGGGCGCCGCGCTCGTCCGTCACGGTCACGTCCGTGACGCGGAAGCCCGCCTTTTCATACGTATGGGAGCGGACGCCCGGCAGCTCGCCGCCGCGGCGCAGCTCCCGCGCCTCCAGCGCAAGGTCGGTCCTTATCTCCATGGCGCGATCCTCCTCCTTTTCTCTGATTATTGTGGACAGAAGGCGGGGCGGCTATGCAAAAAACGCGGGCTTTTCGTTTTTTCTATTGAGAAAACACGCGGGATGAGGCATAATAAAGGCAGAAAACAAGAGGGAGGCCGCCATGAAATACATACTGACCCTTGACGAGGGCACCACCAGCTGCCGCGCCGTCCTGTTCGACGAAACGCTGAACATCGTGGGGATGGCGCAGAAGGAATTCACCCAGATCTTCCCGGAAGCCGGCTGGGTCGAGCATGACCCGATGGAAATTTTTTCCAAGCAAAGCGACGTCATGACGGAGGTGCTGCACAAGACGGGCGTCAGCGCCAAGGACGTGGCCTGTATCGGCATCACCGACCAGCGGGAGACGACGGTCCTCTGGGACCGGGCCACGGGCAAGCCGGTGTACAACGCCATCGTGTGGCAGTGCCGCCGTACGGCGGGCATCTGCGAGGAGCTGGAGCGGCGCGGTCTGGCCGACGTCATCCGCAAGACGACGGGACTGCCGCTGGACGCCTATTTCTCCGGCACGAAGATCCGCTGGATCCTGGACAACGTGCCCGGCGCGCGGGAAAAGGCGGAACGGGGCGAGCTGGCCTTCGGCACCATCGACACCTGGCTCGTCTGGAACCTGACGGGCGGGAAGGTGCATGTGACCGACTACACCAACGCCTCGCGCACGATGCTTTTCGATATCGGGCGGCTCTGCTGGAGCGAGGAGCTCTGCCGCGAGCTGGACGTGCCCATGTCCCTGCTGCCGGAGGTGAAGACCAGCAGCGAGGTCTACGGTTACGCGACGATCGACGGCGCGGAGATCCCCATCGCCGGTATCGCCGGCGACCAGCAGGCGGCGCTTTTCGGGCAGGCCTGCTTTGAAAAGGGCGAGGCGAAGAACACTTACGGTACGGGCTGCTTCCTGCTGATGAACACGGGGAGCGAGCGCGTCGAGAGCAGGAACGGCCTCGTCACCACCATCGCCGCCAGCTTCGGCGGGCAGGTGGACTACGCACTGGAGGGCAGCGTGTTCGTGGGCGGCGCCGTCATCCAGTGGATCCGGGACGAGATGGGCCTCATCCGCGACGCGCGGGACAGCGAGTTCTTTGCCAGCAAGGTGCCGGACACCGGCGGCGTCTATCTGGTGCCGGCCTTCACGGGGCTGGGCGCGCCCTATTGGGATATGTACGCCCGCGGCACCATCGTGGGCATCACCCGCGGCACCATGCGCGAGCATATCATCCGCGCCGCGCAGGAATCCATCGCCTACCAGTCGGCCGATCTGCTGGCCGCCATGGAGAGCGACGTGGGCGCGCGGATCAAGCATTTGAAGGTGGACGGCGGCGCGAGCCGCGACAGGTTCCTCATGCAGTTTCAGGCCGATATCCTGGACAGCGAGGTGCGCCGCGCCGCGGTGCTGGAATCCACGGCCATGGGCGCGGGGAGCCTGGCCGGACTCGCCGTCGGCCTCATCGAAAGCCGCGAGGCGATCCGGGAGCTGTGGCAGTGCGGCGCCAGCTTCACGCCCGCCATGGGCGCGGCGGAGCGGGACAAGCTGCTGGCCGGATGGCACCGGGCCGTGGGCCGCTCCCGCGACTGGGTCGAACACGTGTAAAAAAACGCGAACGGGGATGAGCGGCGCTCATCCCCGTTTTTTTGTTTTGGCGGGTCAGCTCTCCATCTGGCGGCCCAGGAAGCCGGAGACGGTCTGCGCCAGCTTTTGCTCCACGTCGCCCGCGGGCGTATCCCCCTCACCGAAGAACACCACGCAGCCCATCACGTCGCCCTCCGTCAGGATGGGCGCGGCCACGGAAACGGCGAACTTCTCCGTCCCCTCGGTCAGAGCGACGGCCCGCCCGCCCGCGCCGCGGCAGTAGGTGCGGCGGTCCTCCATGAGCTGCTCCAGTTCCGGCGTGACGGCCTTGCCCAGAAAGTCGCGCTTCGGCGCGCCGCAGACGGCGATGACGCTGTCCCGGTCCGTGATGGCGGCCGGCATGCCACAGGTCTTGCTGATGGCGTCGCACATCTCCGCGGCGAAATCGCCCAGCTCGCCCATGGGCGAATACTTTTTGAAAATGACCTCTCCGTCTTTCTCCGTGTATATCTCCAGCGGGTCGCCCTCGCGTATGCGAAGGGTGCGGCGTATCTCCTTGGGGATGACCACGCGGCCGAGGTCGTCGATACGGCGCACGATACCTGTAGCTTTCATATGCAAAATCCTCCTGCGTTTCTATCTCGTGTCAGCGATAGTATTTGCAGGTGGATTTTTCTTATACAGCCGCCGGATTTTGGAAGCGCGCCCGCCGGAGCGCGGGTTTTCGCCGCCGTTTGACAGAGACCGGCTTTTTCGCTACAATGAAACGGACGAAGAGGAAAGGAGGCGACGCGGTGCGGATAGGACGTGTGGAGATACGCGGCCGGCTCGCGCTGGCGCCCATGGCGGGCGTGACGGACGCCGCCTTTCGCGAGGTGTGCCGCGCCCACGGCGCGGGCTATACCTGTACGGAGATGATCAGCGCAAAGGCGCTTTGTTATCAGGATAAAAAAACGCGGGAGCTGATGGTCCGCGGCGAGGGCGAAACGCCGCTGGCGCTGCAGCTTTTTGGCTCCGACCCGGACTGCATGGCGGAGGCGGCGCGCCGTGCCATGGCCATCACCGCGCCGGAGATCATCGACATCAACATGGGCTGCCCCGTGGGCAAGGTGGTGCGCGCCGGCGACGGCAGCGCCCTCATGCTGAAGCCGGCGCTGGCGGAGCAGATCGTGGCCGCCGTGGCGAAGGCCGTGGACGTGCCCGTGACGGTCAAGATGCGCAAGGGCTTCGACAGCGCCAACGTGAACGCCGTAGAGATCGCCCGCCGCTGCGAGGCGGCCGGCGCCGCCGCGGTGGCCGTGCACGGCAGGACGCGGGCGCAGCTGTACGCCGGACGGGCCGACTGGGACATCATCCGCGCGGTCAAGGAGGCCGTCCGGATCCCGGTCTTCGCCAACGGGGACGTTTTTTCCGGCGAAGACGCGGCGCATATCCTGCGCTACACGGGCGCGGACGCTGTCATGATCGGCCGCGGCGCCATGGGGTATCCGTGGCTTTTCGACGAAGCCGCCGCCGCGCTGGCGGGACGGGAAGCGCCGCCCCCGCCCACGGCGGAGGAACGGATCGACACCGCGGTGCGCCAGTTCGAGCGGGCGGCGGCCCTGCGGGGCGAGCGTCTCGCCTGCCTGGAGGCGCGGAAGCATTTCGCCTGGTACGTCAAGGGCCTGCCCTGGGCGTCCTTCTATCGGGAAAAGATCATGGCGGTCGCCGCGCTGCGGGATATTTACGTTCTGGCGCAGGACATCAAGGACAGCGCCCGGGACGGGGAAAGGGGGAAAACGCGTGAAGAGAGAGCAGGAACTTGACCTCATCGAAAAGGCCGGAAAAGGCGACGAGGACGCTTTTGAACTGCTCGTTCTCGCCAACCAGAAGATCGTTTACAACCTGGCCCTCCGAAACCTGCGGGATCCGGAGGACGCGCTGGACGTTTCACAGGAGGTGTTCATCAAGGCTTTCACGGCGCTGGGCTCCTTCCGGGGCGACAGCCGCTTTTCCGTCTGGCTCTACCGCCTGACCCAGAACGCCTGCGCCGACTTCGCCCGCAAGAACCGCCGGGGCGGCGTGCTGTCCCTCTCCGGCGATGACGAGGGCGACATCGATATCCCCGACGGGGGCGAGACGCCGGAGGAGGCCGCGGAGCGGAGCGAGCTGCAGGCAGCCGTGCGCGACGCAGTGGACGCGCTGCCCGCCGCCAGCCGGGAGATCCTGCTCCTGCGGGAGTTCGCCGGGCTCGGCTACGCGGAGATCGCCGAGGCGCTGCACATCAACGAGGGGACCGTGAAATCACGGCTCGCCCGCGCCCGGGAGGCGCTGGCGGAGCTCGTCCGCGGCCGCGGAACAATTCCCGTTCCGGCTGCGTCAAATCGGGTGAAAGGAGGCGGCGGACATGACGGAATGTGAAAAATACCGGGACGATATGAGTGCCATGCTGGACGGCGAGCTGAGCCGGGAAGGCATGCAGGCGCTGCATGAGCACGTGAAGCATTGTCCGGCATGCGCCGCGCTCCTGAAGGATTACGTAGCCGTCGGCCGGCTTTTCCCCGCGGAGGAGCCCGTGCCGGACGTGCTGCACAAGAACGTGATGGCCGGCGTCCGGCAGGTCAAGCGGGAGAGGCGGAAGCGCATGCTCGTGCACCTTTTGCCCGTAGCGGCGTGCCTCGTGCTCATCGTGGGCATCGCGGCGGCCATACCGGCGATCGTGAGCAACAAGAGCGCCGACAAGGCCGCGACGGAGAGCGTCGTGACGACGACCGAATCGGCGGCGGAAACGCCCGCCGAGGCGCCCGCCGCGGGACGGACGGAGCAGAAGAGCGCCGCGCTGGACACCAAGCTGGAGACGGCGGCGCAGGCCGAGCCCGAAATGGCGGAGGAAGCGGACGACAGAGCCGGTGCGAGCTATGCCTACCGGGGCGAGGACGTCGACTACCGGGTCCTCTTCTCCGTGTCCGGCCTGACGCGGGAATTTCTGGCCAACGAGTTCCCGGAGGGCGTGCCCATGCCGGATATGACGGGCGTTGCCTATACCGATATCGGCGGCGGCGTTTACCGGACTTACGTCCCTTACAAGTGGTATGACGCCATCCTGGCCTACGCCAACGGCTACGCGGCCGGCTTCGACACGGCGTACAAGGATGAGAACGCGACCATGATGATCCTGGAGCTCCGGCCCTGACGAAAGGGAGGACGAGGGGGCGGCGCAAAGAGCGCCGCCCCCTCGTTTTATCCTGCGGGCAGATATCCTGCGCGCCGGCCCGCGGCGCTTAGAAGCGCAAGGGATAGGGCCGATGTATCCATATCGTGTCCTTATAAAACTTTTTTATGAGGAAAGTAATTTTTTTCTTAAAAAAGCTATATTTTTTTACCCGGGATCCGTTGAAAATATAAATTGCGGTATGATACAATGATAATGCTCCCACAGGATCGAAAAAAGGAGTAATTCTCAAAGGAGGACGACGCAAAATGCTTCACCCCATGGACGATTTTCCGAAAATCGAGCTTGAAAATGTTCCCTATTATAAGGAAGGATACTACTGGGTATCCCCGCTGAACTATGACGAGGACTGCCGCAAGGGCCTCCCCAAGACGGCAAAGACCCACGACGTGACCCTGCGCGACGGCGAACAGCTCCCCGGTGTCACCTTTACCGAGGATGAGCGCGTCCGTATCGCGGAGTGCATCAACGACACCGGCGCTTACCGCATGGAAGCCGGCATGCCCATCGTCTCCGACGTCCAGTTCAACGCCCTGAAGCGCATTTCCCACGCCAACTTCAAGACCAAGATCTTCGCCTTCGCGCGCGCGGTGGACAAGGACATCCAGCGCTGCATCGACGGCGGCGCCGAGGGCGTCGTGGTCGAGCACTGCGTCAACCCCTACACCTGCAAATACGCCTACGGCCTCACCCCGGCCACGCTGGTCGAGCGGCTGACCAAGTCCTTCAAGATGGTCAAGGACAACGGCCTTTACTGCACCTTCATGGGTTGGGACTGGTTCCGTACGCCCGTTGAGTTCAGCAAGTGGCTCATCACCGAGTGCCTGAACGAGGTCAAGTTCGACGGCCTCACCATCGTGGACACCTACGGCGCCTCCACGCCGGACGCCATCGAGAAGATGATCCGCATGTTCAAGACCTGGTTCCCCGAGCTCAGCCTGGAGTTCCACGGCCATAACGACATGGGCTGGGGCCAGTGCTCCGCCATCGCGGCCCTCCGCGGCGGCGCGGACGTGATCCATACCGCCATGAACAGCCTGGGCGAGCGCGCCGGCAACGTTCCCTCCGAGGAATTTGCCGTCACGGCGCAGGTGCTCTACGGCGTCGATCTCGGCATGAACATCGACCGGCTGTATCCCAGCTGCGAGGTCGTTTCCAAGATCGCCCAGATGCCCATCGGCCTGCAGAAGCCGATCATCGGCGACCGCCTGTATCAGGTGGAGAACGGCGTCGCCACCCACATCGCCGCCAAGGTCGGCGAGCTGGGCGTCAACCCCGTGGTCTTCTCCATCATGCCCGAGCTCATCGGCAAGCCCGGCGGCACCGAGATCCTGCTCGGCAAGAACAGCGGACGCAACGCCGTCACGCTGGAGATCGAAAAGCTCGGTCTGCCCGAGGCGAACGAGGACCAGATCAAGGAGATCCTCGCCGGCATCAAGGCCGAGGGCCTTGTCACCAAGTCCCTGGTTTCCGATTCCCAGTTCCTCACCATCTACAACAAGGTCATGGGCAAATAAACATACCGCAGCGAGAGGCGGCGCCGCAGGGCGCCGCCTCTTTTCTACGCAAAGGGAAGGCCACGGACTTACCGTCCGTGGCCTTTTTAGTGTGTTTTCAGGGCGCTATATATTCCGCCAGCGTGGCGTAGAGCCTTTCCGGCTCCACAGGCTTGGACAAATGCGCGTTCAGCCCCGCCTGCAGCGAGCGCTGTACGTCCTCGTCGAAGGCGTTGGCCGTCAGCGCGATGATGGGCACCGTTTTGGCGTCCGGCCGCTCCATGGCGCGGATGGTCTTCGTGGCCTCCAGCCCGTCCATTTCCGGCATCCGCATGTCCATCAGGATGGCGTCGTAATAGCCGGCGGGGTGCGCGGCGAATTTCTCGACGGCGATCCGGCCGTTCTCGGCCGGGTCCGTCTCGATCTCGCGGGCCTGCAGCACCATCTTCATGATCTCTGCGTTGACCGCCATGTCCTCGGCCAGCAGGATCCTGCGGCCCTCCAGACGCACGTCCTTTCGCGGACTGTCGGCGTCGAGGCCCTTGCGCTTGACGGCGCTCTCGAATTCCTCCAGCACGTTGGCGGCGAAGAGCGGCTTGGCGATAAAGCTGTCCACGCCCGCCTGCGTCGCCTCCTCCAGCACGTCGTCCCACCGGTATGCCGTGAGGATGATGATGGCGGACTCGTTGCCGACGAGCTCCCGTATCCGTCTCGTCGTTTCCACGCCGTCCATCTCCGGCATCTGCCAGTCCACCAGGATCAGGTTGTAGGGCGTCATGCGGGCCTGACGCAGCCTGACCATCTCGATGGCCTCCGCGCCGGAGGCGGCGGTCTCCGCGGCGATGCCGACCTTTTCCAGCACCAGCTTTGCGTGCTCGCAGGCCACGGAGTCGTCGTCTATGATCAGCACCGACATGTCCTGCGGGCGGATCTCGCGGCTCTCCTGACCGGTCTTGCGATCTGCGGCGTCCATCAGCGTGACCGCGACCGTGAAGGTCGTCCCGACGTCCTTTTCGCTTTCCACCCGGATGTTCCCGTTCATCAGCTCCACGATGTTCTTCGTGATGGCGAGCCCCAGGCCGGAGCTGCCGTATCGGCTGGTGGAGGAGCCGTCCTCCTGGGCGAAGGCGTCGAAGATGTGCGGCAGGAACTCCGGGTTCATGCCGATGCCGGTGTCCGCTATCCGGAAGGTGAGCGTGCTCTTGCCGTCATACTGCGCCGTCCTGGCCACGTCGAAGTCGACCCGGCCGCCCGCCGGCGTGAATTTGACGGCGTTGCCCAGGATGTTGAGCAGCACCTGGCGCAGCTTCATGTTGTCGCCGATGTACCAGTCGTCCATGTGGCCGTTGATATGGCACTGATACTGCAGTCCCTTTTCCTGGCACTGGCCGCTGATCATGGTGTTGACGTATTCCAGCAGCTTGGCAAAGGAGAACGCCTCGTTCTTGAGAGCCATGCGCCCGGATTCGATGCGGCTCATGTCCAGTATGTCGTTGATCAGGGTCAGCAGATGCTCGGCGGAGGTGCCGATCTTTGTCAGATAGCCCTTGGTCTTTTCCGGTGTTTCCGGGTCGTTCAGGGCGATGTTGTCCAGCCCGATGATGGCGTTCATGGGCGTGCGGATCTCATGGCTCATGTTGGACAGGAAGACGGTCTTGGCCTTGTTCGCCTGCTCGGCCGCCGCCAGGGCGTCGTTGAGCGCGAGGCTCTGCTCCTCCAGCTGTTTCTGCAGCGCGATCCGCTGGTTCAGTTCCTGCTCCTTGCCGCGCAGCTCCGCGTCGGCCGTCTCCTTTTCCAGCAGGAGCCGGGCGTTCCGCCGGTTCTGGGCGATGATGAAGAGGAAGATGCCCAGCATCAGGACCACCACCAGCACGGACATCATCACGCTTTGTGTGACGAGCCGGTTGGAGATGTCGCCGATCTGCTCGCTGATGACGCTCTCCCGGATCAGATAAGTGAGCAGCCAGTCGGTCCCCTCCACGGGGACGTAGCTCAGCGTTTCCCGGATGCCGTTGTACGAAAAGGACGTGACGCCGCTGGCCAGGCTCTCAAAATCCTGCTGCACCTGCGCAAAGGAATAACCGTCCTCATAGTCCGCCTGGGACAGGGCGGCCAGCAGATTGTCCTCCACGGCGAGACCGCCCAGCACGGTGTTGCTCAGCGCGACGCCGTCGCGGGTGTATATGTTGGTGAAGGTGGAGCCGCTCTCCTGCGCCTGCATGGATACGCCGGCCAGCATGTCCTTCATATCGATCTCCATGAAGCATACGACCAACTCTTCTCCGTTGAAGGGGATGCGGTCCACCGGCAGCGCGATGACGACGGTCTTGTCCGCGTTCTCGAGGTTTTTGATCGTGATCTCGGGGCCGTCTATGGTCAGGTAATTGATCCTGTATGCGTCGATGTCCGTCTGCGTGCCGAGCGAGGTATAGATGAGCCCGTTCCCGTCGATGAACGCAAATTTCTGCAGGGTGAACAGCCGCTTCATCTTCGCCTGATACGCCTGCAGATGCTCCATGTCGCGCAGATCGTCGTCCGTCATCAGTTCCAGCGCCGTCTGCATATCCGTGATACGTCTCTGCAGATTGTCGGCCACCACCTGTTCGCGCCGTCCGGCCAGCTCGTCCAGGTACAGCAGGCTGACGGTCCTCACCGCCTCGCCTGACGCCGTCCGGACCCGCTGGCCCATCCAAACGGTCCCCAGGACCAGGATCAGCATCACGATGATGATGCCGACGATGGCGATCTGTATGGATCGGTTGTTTTTTTTGTCTTTCATGGCTCTCTCCTGACCCTTGTTCATGAGGCCGTCAGCAGGCGTGCTTCTGGGCCCGCTTGTTCTGATACATGGCGAAGTCCGCTCTTTCAAAAACAGCTTCGATACAGGCGTCGCGGTCGGGGTCCCGCTCCGCCATGCCGCAGGCGACGGTCACGCGGTGCTCCTGGGCGCGGGCGGCGTTGCTCTCCAGGAAGGCGCCGAGCAGCGCGTCCCGGTTGGCAAAGTCGGTGCCGGTCAGGATCACCACGAACTCGTCCCCGCCGACGCGGAAGACGGGGCTGTGCTTAAACGTGGTGCAGATGATGGAAGAGGCCTCCCGGATATAGGCGTCGCCGGCCTTGTGGCCGTGGGAGTCGTTGACGTTTTTCAGGTCGTTGATATCGCAGAGGACGATGGCAAAGGGCTCGTCGTCGCCGCGTTCGATACGCCGGTTCCAGCGGCGCTCCGTCTCGTCGAAGGCGCGCTTGCTCTTCACGCCGGTCAGCGTGTCGCGGTTGGCCACCTCCTCCGCCTTGTGGAGGGCCTTGGCCTGCGCCTGTTCCCGCCGGATCTGGGCGTCGATGTTGCTGATACCGATGACGATGTGCTTGTCGGTCTTGTCCTCCAGGCGGCTGGCCTTCATGTGGACGTAGGTGGGCTGGCCGTTGAGCACCAGCCGGTAGGTCAGCGTGAGCGTGCCGTTTTCCTCCAGCGTGCCCAGGAAGTAATCCTTCACGAAGGTGCTGCGCAGCATGGGTTGGTCGTCGGGGTGGATGACGCGCAGCGTATTGTCCCGGGCCAGGTCGAAGAAGCCGTCGCCGTACTGCTCGATGCCCAGCGCCTGGTAATCGCTGTCCGCGCTGTATTCGATGAAATGGTCAGTCTCCGTGTCCACGTAGTAGATGCAGAAGTAGTCCCGCGCCAGCGCCTGGGCGATGTTGGCGAAGGTGGCGACGCTGCTCCGTTCCGCCTCCAGCCGTTCGTCGCTCCTGGGGGCGGGCGTCTCCGCGCGGCGGGGCTCCGGCGGCCGGGGCTCCGCGGGCGCGGCGTTCATCTGGTCGATCCGCGCCTGCAGGAACGTTTCATACTCTTCGGCGGGGATCGGGCGCGAGAAGAAGTAGCCCTGCACCAGATCGCAGCCCAGGGCCTTCAGCGCCAGCATCTGCTCCTCCGTCTCCACGCCCTCGGCGATCACGGGGACGGACAGGTAATCGGCGATGCCGACGATGACCTCCAGCATGTGGGTATCCCGCGTTTCGCTGAACGCGTTGCGGATGAACTGCATGTCCAGCTTCAGCGCGTCGATGGGCAGAGAAGAGATCATGTTCAGGGAGGAATAGCCCGTCCCGAAATCGTCCATCTCGATCATAAAGCCGAGGCTGCGCAGCCGGTTCACCGTGTCCACGATCTGCTCCGAATCCTGGGTGTAGGCGGATTCCGTGATCTCCAGCAGCAGCTCTTGCGGCTCCAGTCCGTTCTCCTCCAGGATGGACTGCAGCGTGTCCACCAGCCGGGGGTCGTACATGTCGACGCGGGAGACGTTCACGGATACGGGCGCGGCGAAGCCGAGCCGCTCCTTCCAGTCCCGTATCTGGGCGGCCGCCGTCCGCCAGACGTATTCGTCCAGCGTCTGGATGAGGCCGTTGTCCTCAAAGAGGGGGATGAACACGCCGGGGCTGATCATGCCCAGCGTCGGGTGCTGCCAGCGGACCAGCGCCTCTGCGCTGGCCAGCGCCGGCTCCGCCTGGCGCACGTCGAACTTCGGCTGATAGAAGACGCGGAACTGCTTTTCCGTGATGGCGGTCTGGAAATCCTCGATCAGCTGCTCGTCGTAAAGCTCCTGCTCGTGCAGGGTGTGGTCGTAAAAGCCGATGACCTTGGTGAAGCTGTTCCGTACGGTGTCCGCGGCCATCTGGGCCCGGTCGAAGCGCCGCTCGATGCTCAGCGTCTTGTCCGCGTTCTCATAAACGCCCATGCGCAGCCGGACGCGGTTGTTCACCACCTCGTCCCCCGCCAGACCGATGGCAGCGTTTTCCAGGATGGCCTTGTAATCGCTTCCGTGGGGGCAGTAGACCATAAAGGTGTCCGCCTCCCGACGGCAGACGATCCCGTCGGAATCGAGCACCATCTCCCGTACGCGCCCGCCGATACGGCGCAGGATCTCGTCGCCGTAGGAGGTGCCGAACCGCTCGTTGATCATGTGGAAGTGGACCACGTCGATGACGATGGCGTCCATGGCCGTGTCCTTGTGGTATTGGTCGAACTGCTCGGCGTAGCGGTAGAAATACTCGCGGTTGTAAAGCCCCGTCAGCGTGTCCCGCTCCGTGGACTGGATGATGTCCCGGTCCTCGGAAAGCTCGATGGTGCGCCGCACCCGGGCCAGGATGACCCCGGGCTGCGGATAGGGCTTGGGGATGAAGTCGTTGGCGCCCAGCGTCAGGCTCTTCACCTCGGCCGCCTGGTCGGAGGTGATGACGATCACGGGGATGGGAGCCAGCGTCGGGTCGCTCTTCATGGTCGTCAGAAGCTCGATGCCGCTCATCCCGGGCATCATCAGGTCGAGGATGACCAGCGAAAGCACCTCCCGGTGCTCCCGGATGCTGGCCAGCGCCTCCGTGCCGTCGGCGGCGAAAAGCACCTCATAGTCGTTCTTCAGGATAGAGCCCAGCAGTTCCCGGTTGATCCATTCGTCGTCGACGACGAGGATGAGCCTTTTGCCGTTGGATGAATGGAATTTTTCGTGGCTTTTCAGCATGCGTATCCGCCTCCTGCGCCTCTGCGATCATGTGCGGGGATCGGCTGCCGGACCGCCGGCGGCCATACAATCCCAATTTAGTTCTATTATTGTAGCACACTTCCCTCCCCGTTTCAAATACTATAGCGTTAAAATACAGAAAAAGCATCCGTTTTTTGCGCCCTGCGCGGCGGAGCGGATTATCGCGGGCGGGGGACTTGTAGAACCGGCGCGGTTTTGCTATAATGATACCCGGCGCATACCCTGCAAAGGAGATGTGAGACTTATGAAATTAGGTATCGAAGTGAATCGGCCAATTTCTGTATCTCCATGCATCCCCACAAAAGCCAACAAAGGTGCATGAACGCTGGACTTTTTCAAAAGCCAACTTCATGTATTTCCACATAAATCTATGCAGTTTCATGCCAAAAGGGCGTATGAATGGGCGTAGAAAGACCTTGCGAAAAAACGAGTTCAACGCTTGATAAACAAGAAAGAAGCACCTGTACCAGCACGGTTGTTCCGTGTGTGGTACAGGTGCTTTTTGCATTATGAGATGCTTATTTATTGACTCCCGACACATATGCTGCCCATGAGACAAAACAGCCCTGCTCCGGCAACACCAACACACCGTCCATGTGGCCTCGCTGCTGCACCAGCAGGCAGCCCCATACATCCCCGGCCTTGCATCGCTTTCCGTAGTCCTCAATGAATTTCCTGTCTGCCAGCATATCGGTAATAAAGTTTTCGTAGTCGATTTCCGGGAGCTGCACAGCGGTTACGATGCTGTATGGCCGTTCCCGTTCTACCAGATGTGGGCGCAGCAGATCCTCTAATCTCCGGGGTCGCTCCACGAAATAGGCATAGCCGCGAAATTCCATCTCTATCTCTCCCTGCAAGTATTGTGTACTTAAATTAAGTACACAATACACATTCTAACATGTACTTGAAATAAACTCAAATTATCTTCTATCAAGTACAAAGAGGTTAGAGATATGGATATTCCGAAAAGAGAAAAGGACAAGCACCTTGGCTTGCGTATTGACAGTGAATTACACTATAAGCTGCATTATATTTCGCAGTATGAAGGCCGATCCGCCAACGGAGAAGTGATTTATCTGATCCGCAAAGCCATTGAAGATTTTGAGAAGCAGCACGGCAAGATCGAAATGCCGTAAAATAGCCATGCCCGCAATGGACGAGGCCGCCGTGGATTTATCGGTTTGCTTCGGGCCCGCGTTTTCTTGCGCATAGAATGAAAAATAAGGCGTTCCCTATGAAGCTCGAAGCTTCGAGGAAGCGCCTTTTGCTTTGCGGCAGGATGGGAATAATATATCTTCCAACTGCATTGACTTTTTGTCGAACATCACGCAACACTGGACGAAAGACTACTTGCTGCATAGCAAAGAGGAAAAAGAGCTCTATTTACTTGACTGTAATCAAGAATTATTCTGTGGACTCGGTTAGATATGCCGAAAAACGACGAAAATACGGTGTTTTTAGTTGATCAATAGCTCTTTATTTAGTTGACTGTATATTCCACATGTGATAAGATGTTTTCAACGAAATAGGAGGCGTTATATATGCCGTTTCAAAAGAACATGATTAACTCCATCATTGAAGAGGCGCGGAAGTATCTTTATGAACAGCCGTGGATTGAGTTTAAACACAACAATCATGACCCTCAAGAGATTGGAGAATATTTAAGTGCTCTGTCAAATACAGCCGCCCTCTTCAATCAGGAGCACGCATTCCTAATTTGGGGAATTGATGATGAGACTCATGATATTGTCGGAACCTCGTTCATCCCGCAAGAAACAAAAGTCGGGAACCAAGGATTAGAATTATGGATCAGCACCCAGCTTGAACCTCAGATACAGTTCTACTTCCATACAACAGAAATTGAAGGGAAACCGCTGGTTCTTCTCGAGATAGCTCGCGCACATAGCGCTCCTGTCAAGTTCAAAGGAGTCGATTATATCCGAATTGATTCCTATAAGAAGAAACTGAAAGACTTTCCGGATACGGAAAGAGAGCTGTGGGCAATCTTTTCAAAAAAGCCATTTGAAGCAATGATTGCCATGGAAAACGTCTCCGGCGATTTCGTGCTTCGTGAATTGGACTATTCTTCTTACTTTGAGCTGCTGTCACAGGATTTGCCGTCTGATAAAGCCAAGATACTTGAGGCGCTTGTAGACGACAAAATGATTGCCAAGGCCGAGACCGGTAATTACAACATCACGAATCTCGGCGCCATCCTCTTTGCAAAGAGACTTTCTGATTTCCCATCCCTTGCGAGAAAAGCCGTGAGGGTTATCAAATATGAAGGAACTGGAAGAATTGGCGCAGCCAGTAAGGAGCAGGTCGGCGGCAAAGGATACGCATGCGGATTTGAAGGGCTGATCACGTATATTACAAATCTCCTCCCGAATAATGAAATCATGGGGAAGGCCTTGAGAAAAGTTGTCCCCATGTATCCCGATATTGCCGTGCGTGAATTGGTAGCAAACTGTTTGATTCATCAAAACTTCTTTATGCAGGGAACAAGTCCTCTTATAGAGATCTTTTCTGACAGGATGGAGATAACAAATCCTGGATCACCCTTGATCGACAAGGCTCGCTTTGTGGATCATCCGCCTGTTTCTCGTAATGAGCAGTTGGCTTCTTTTATGAGGCGGATAGGCGTCTGTGAGGAACGCGGAAGCGGATATGATAAGGTCGTGTTTGAAACCGAGTTTTATCAACTTCCTGCTCCGGAAATTGAAATCTACAATGACCACACAAAAGTGATTCTCTTTGCACACAAGGAGTACGCACAGATGAGCAAAGAGGATCGTTACCGTGCTTGCTATCTACACGCATGCTTAAAACGAGTTAATCGAGATTATATGACAAACGCTTCACTTCGCGAACGTTTTAACATCGATAAGAAGAACAGCTCTATGGTCTCAAGACTGTTAAGTGAAACATGCGCTCTCGGTTTGGTCTATGTTTCACCTGATTCGACGTCTGATAAGAATCGAAAGTATCTTCCGTTTTGGGCGTAATTATAGTTGACCGGCACTTGATTAAACTCCGAAAAGCATTTGAAAAAAGCCCTATTATCAGGCATTTTTACGTGTTTATTTAGTTGACCCATGGTTGACTATTGTCAATGCGCCGCGCGAGGAATGCTCTTGTTTAGCTGTTTAGGTGAGTTCTTTTATTCGGGCCTATAGCGACGGAACATAGAGGAAAACGCCAATATAGGAATCATAAGAGGTATATAGAATGAGAATCAGCCGAGCAATCATAAAAAACTATCGCAATTTGAGAGATGTTGATGTTTTTCTCGATAACATAGTAACTCTGATTGGTGAAAACAATAGTGGGAAATCAAATTTTCTTCGAGCGCTTGCAATTCCTCTCGCTTCAGATGATTCAAGTATTAGCAAGCGTCTCTCGTGGTATGACATCAATTCAGAGACCAAAACGGAATACTACGACTTCATCAAGGAAAATAAAGCGGCCATTTTGGCTGATGCGGTCACAGTGGACCAGTTTCTTCCCCATATTCCGGCAGTTTCTATATTCTTATATCTTACGCCCGGCGAAAAGGAGCATTACGATGTAAAAGATATCCTCTGCGAGGATGAAAACAACGAATGGCTCGGAGGCATCCACTATCACTTTTTTATTAAAAAACCAGAGGAGTTACTTTCTCGTGTAAAGGCAATTCTTGCGGTAGAGTCTAATGATGACAATATGCGCTTGAGCCTTTTGCCAACGGAATTGTATACATATTCTTTAACTGTCCCAGGAAAGGAGTGTAACATTGCCTACGAGACGCTCTCTATGTTTCGTGCCGTAACTCTTCCGGCAGAACGAGACACATTTGCCGCCAATGCGGACAAACTTGGATCGAGAGCATTATCCGATTTGCTACAAAAAGGATTGACGCCGGCCGCTCAAGTGAAAATCGAAAAGAAGTACATAGATTTTTTTGAGACGGTTCGAGAGGAAGGGAAACTAGATGCGGTCTTAAATTGGCAGGATTATTCCGATATTCCCAATGCTCAAGAGTTTTTTAGTGAAATCAGCATTCTCCCCAACATGCCACAAATGAGTAGCATCTTAGGGAGTATTCGACTTGGCTATGATAATGACAGCATGTTTTTACAGGGCTTGGGACACAGAAACCTTGTACTAATGTCGGTTATACTAAATTCATATATCAGCAAAGAACATGATATTTCTTTCAGACTGATGACCGTTGAAGAACCTGAAGCACACCTGTGTAACAGCAACATTCTTTTAATGATCAGCCTCTTTAATGTTTTCAGCCAAAAGAACACGTTTACCCAAATAGTGTTTTCCACTCACAACGCCGAATTTGTGAATAAACTTGGCTTGGAGAAAGTGATTGTATTTCACAAAGGAACCGCTTTTAATCTCAGCAAAGAACTCAGCGAAAAAGAACGTGACTACCTTGCGGCTAATCCCAATACTGATATTTTTAAGCTGCTGTATTCAAAAAAGACTATCCTCGTAGAAGGAATAACAGAGGAACTTTTAATCAAGTCCTATCTTCAAACCAGACGGGACCTAAACGACATTAAGGTGCTTTCATTCCACAAAGGATATACTAAAATAATTGACATTTGGAAGAAAATCAATATAGGGACGAGCAACAGGCTAGGTGTTGTAAGAGATTTTGATAATCAGGCAAAAGCGCAGGAAGCACATGAAAAAAAGCAAAATTCTCAGATTGTTGTGTGCACCACTAAAGGGTATACGCTTGAAACTGATCTTACAACTGCCAACTATGAGCTACTAAAGAAAAAATATGGAACTGAATACGGTTGGGGAGAAATGACTGCTGACCAAATTCAGAAAGATTGGAGAGATACCAAGAAAGCTGATGTTATGTTGAAGATCTGCCACGATATGATTATCGGTGAACTAGACGGCTTTGTATTGCCGCCCCACATCCAACGAGTTGTTGACTTTATGCAAGGAGAGTCCAATGATAGTTAATGTTGCTGGCGCAGGGGCGGGCAAGACAACGCAAATGGCAGATATTATCATGGACTATAAGATCCCGGAAGGGAAAAAAGTCTTTTGCATCGCATTCACAAATGCTGCCGCTGATAATATAAGGGAAAAAGTTGTCGGAAAGCTGGGGGAAATCCCAAGTAATCTCAAAATAAGTACTATCCATTCCTTTTTGTATCAGGAACTGATTGAGCCGTACTATTATTTCCTATACGGAGAGCACTTTGAACGATTATCAGTAATTGGACTGCCTACAAAAAATGCATATAAGCGGAACCGCATTTCCGAATTAGAGAAAGCAAAGATTCTACACTTTACTACCATTCCAGAAAGAGCAAAATGGCTTGCTTATAAGAAGAGCAGAGATACAAAGGCCATTGAGAAGAGGCGCCATACCATAATTTCACAGTTCTCCTCTTATTGTGCAGCGATTTTTATAGATGAAGCACAGGATATCAATGGGGACATAAGTGCTGTTATAGATGCACTGGCGAAAGCGGGAGTAGAAATCATCCTGTATGGCGACCCAAAGCAAGATGTAAAAGGTTTAGGCTATTTTCGCAAGATAATCGACGAAGAGGAATGCGTTTCGTATATACCCGCTTGTTACCGCTGCCCTCAGATGCATTTGAATCTTTCAAATATGTTGGCCCCAGAACCGGAAAAGCAGATCGCCGATAAAGGAAATGCAACAGGGAGTATATCCATTGTTTTTGAATCAGACATCAGTATCCGAGAGTTCATCGACAGTGGGGAATTTGGCCTTCAATATATCAGCTCAAAGCGTGATCGGTATGAAACTCATGAAAAGAGAGATTATACTGAACGATTTGATACTCTTTTTCATGAAGTCTATCGCGCAGTTAATGATAAATGGAGAAGGCAAAAATCCGAGCTTGAGATCAAACGCGCCGCATATTATATAACGGAAAAGATGTTGGAGAAATATGATGCAACAGGAGATCCAGCAGGCATCATTGCACATTGGTCAAAAACAACTGCCTTTGATCGTTTATCAGGTCAGCGATATGCGCAAATGATCACAGCTTTCACACCTCAAGAAAATGATTCGGTTAATGGTGTGGCTGTCAGTTCAATAGAGATTGTAAAAGGACTCGAAGCAAAACGGTGCCTTTTTGTCTTGACAACAGACCTTGCCCCATACTTATTCCAAGAGAAAACCGACGATAACAAGATGAGACATCTTCTTTACGTCGCATTAACCAGATCACTCGACCATCTCACTATTCTTATAACAAAAGAAGTAGAAGAAAAGTATTCAAAAGAACAAGTGATGGGATTCTTTAGGGAACACAGGGCGCTATAATGACCAAAGAACAACTGCTCAATCAATTCAGATATGCTGTTATCTCACGTTTGCCAGTTTTCCAAGCTTACGCGTTCTGGCGAAACGCGACAGTTGACCCATGGTTGACTGCAGAAAGGCTTCCTGCCAAAGCAAAGATCCCCGATGCACTGGGCATCGAGGACCTTTGCTTTTCAATAGAAATAGGAGCTTTTCTTTGTCGGAGTTTTGCTGTTCGGGTCAGCACTATGATTTCTTTTCCCGAAAAGTGGGTCTGTGTCGGCTACTGTAGGATCATACCAATCCGCTTTCGCTTTTGCCCAGGCAATCCAGTCGAGCGTTTCAGCATCCAGTTCGGGTGAGGACTCCACAGCGGCAATATAAGCTCGGATTCTGCAGGCCGTCTCATAATCGCGGGCTGCATTGTTCAAAGCCTGGAGTTTATCGACTTCATCGTTATACTTTTGCCGCCGGAGCTCCTTTTGCCGTCTTTCTTCTTCCGCTTTTCGCTTTGCTTCTTCCCGTTTCTCTCGCTCTATCCTTACATCTTCTGACTGAAGGTAAAGAGCAAGCAGGATCTCGCCAATCCGTTCTTCAACCCCTGCGGTGCTGCTGTCTCGAATAAAGCTTTCTCCATAAGCCGCAACCCTCAGCTTCCCGGTGGGTACGTAATCATATTTCCGGAATTTCGGCTCATAGGCATAGCGATATTTCTTCTTTTCCTGCTCATATTTCTCGACTTGCTTTAGCTCATCCTTGGTCAAAACGTGCGGCGTTTGCTCCCGCCCCTCTGTGATCCTGAGTACAACATATTCATTTCGGATCATCATTGACAGGTCGTCGTTAATTTTTCCGCCGAGCTTCTCCACTGCTCTATATAGTGGATCAAGAAAACGGTATACTCGCGGGAGTGTGTCTTCCGTGACGCATTCCCAAAGAGGCGGCTCGTCCTTTGGCTTGCTGCGGTAAGTGTCGCGATTCCAATTAGCATACTTATCCCGGGGATTCTGCTTCGCCCATGCAGTAAACGCAGCTTTGTGCTTCTGAAGGACGGGGTGCAGCTTCTTGAGATCCGGATCGACATGAAGCTCCAAGGCAGTTTCGATCAACCGGGTGCGCTCTGCCTCGGAAAGAAAATCAAACGACGAAGACTCCTCCTGCTGAATTCTCATTTCAGAAGGCCGGCTCTCTGGCTTGCGGCCGACAAGCGCTGTTTTCCCGCTTGCCTCCGGGAGCGGCTCCTTTGCCACAGTTTGCCCCGCCTGGATCTTTGCCCAATATCCCCGTGGGGGAACGGGAACATTCAAGGTCTTGCAGGCCTTGTGGATCATCACATCGGAAACGCCATATTTCAGAGCGACCTTTGAAACCGGCTGCTCCCACACCTCCCGGTAAAGCGTCTCTCGATCATAGATATTTCTCTCGCCTTGTGAGGTTTTCTTCACGATATCAGCTTTTATTTCCGGTTTTGGAGGCTCAATCACAGGGGGTGCCGCTTTTTCAGTGATAAGGGTGCCCAGCCCAACAGGCTTTTTTCTATAAGAATACTCGACTGAAACCTCAGTTACAGCAGAATCCGGGAGTGGTATCTTTTGGACTGACTTTCCGATGTAGAGATTGCCCCAATAGGACTGTGACGGCAATGGGATATTGGCCTTAACGCAGGCAGCTTTCAATTTGTCATATGGGACGTCATATTTCTTCGCAACTTTTGATAGAGAGATTTCCCATATCTCCTGATAGAGCGTTTCTCTTTGAAAAGTCATCGTCTTCTTTTCCGTAGTATCACCTCCTGTCTCAAAGCGAAGAATATCATCATAATAAGCGATTTGTGCTTCGATGCGTTCCAGTAGTTTCTCTTGCTGGTTTCTGGCCTCTTTCACCTCTTTCATTCTTGCTTGGCGCGCAATAAAAAACTTAGATCCTTCTTCATTTCGGTGAACTCACCGATGATCCGTTCCAGATTCCGCTCGATTCCCTCTACCTGCACCTCATTGATCGTTCCGTGATTATAAGCGATCAGCCTTTCTGCAATGATGTTATAAGACCAACTGTCGGTATAACGATCCTGATGATGGATAGCAAAACCGATCGGCAAGCGATCCTGCTGCATTCCGATGCTCACCGCCATTGGCGCGATCCCAAGGTAATCTGCTGCAATTTTGCATGTGATCTTTTTCATGGCCCGGATCTCGGCATCTGTGTATTTCCCCATAGGTTCTCACCTCCTCCCATAATTGTTTTTGGTTTTAGCACAATCCGCCCGGCATGGAATATACCGGGCGGATCGCTGTTTACGTTGTTTGTTTCCAAATAGACTGCTTAGATTTGAATCCGCAGCCTATCACGCTTTTATAATTCTTTTTTCAATTCGGCTATCTCAAGCATGTATTTTGTTGGCTGAGCTTGATATGCTTTTAGTAGAAGCGGCAACAATGTGTTTCTTGTTTTGGTCTCTTTTGACTCTTTGAATGGAAGAAGAACAGAAATGGCAAGTGAATTATTTCCCTTACGCATACATGTATCGGCTAAATACTTCGCAGTAATAGGATCATGAGGCATAAGGGCATTTGCTATTTGAAGGTGCTCAATTGCTCTTGATAAAGCATCAGGCCGCCCTGAACGACCATAAATATGACCAAACTCTCGGTGCATTATTGCGATTTCCGAATTGATTTTTTCTTTTTCTGCGCACTTTAATGCAGTTTCATAAAGCGAGATAGCCTTGGAATCAGATCGTTCAACATGCCGGCAATACTCAGCATACCGCCAAAAAACACGCCAATTTTGGGGGTCTCTAGATGAAGCAGCGTTGAAAAATTTGATTGCTGTTTCCGTATCTCCCTTTTTTGCGGCATTTTCAGCAAACGAGACAAGGACATTTCCCATGTTTTGCCCTCCTTGCCGCATTGCGCTCAAAATTTGCCGCTCGGATGGGTCTTTGACATCTTCTGCATTATACCAATATGAAAGTCTGCGGTTAATCTCTTGCTCGTCTTTTGCCTCAATACAGTTGTTTAGCATGAATTTTTGGGCTAGAGAAAGCAATCGATACTTGTCTGCTTTTGCTTCTGGGTCAAAATACCTGATGATAATAGTATCGGAAACTAAGGCTTCAAGGGAGTCAATAACATCAGAACTCTTCGCTTTCATACCCGTTCCTTGAATAAGTGCTTCTATTGGAATGTCGGATACAACAGCAAGTACCTGCATTATCTTTTTCTCAACAAAAGACATCTCGTCAAATACTCGGCGGAAAGAAAACTCTAGAAGCTCTTCATTGCTTTTCCCACTCAATTCCATAGTCTCTGCATGCGCAATTACTTCTTCTGAGTTTTTGCAACGTCCCAGAATCCATTTTATTGCAAGCGGGATTCCATTATATATTTGACCAATTTTATCTTTTTCTTGTTCGCTTAACGACTTGCAGTAAGCCATATGAGGCAACGCAGATAGGGAGTTAATATATCTTACGATTTCAGATCCTTCCAGCGGTCCGATTTCAATAGGATAAGAAGAAATAGTAATAACATTTCTTCTGGAGGTTACTATGGCTTTTACTGGCTCAGGCAAATAATTGATGAAATCAATGATGTCGCGATCTATGGCCGTTTCAAGATTGTCGATGAACAGAAGAACCTTTTCACCCGAAAGCAGTTCGTATATTGATCTCCTTTTTTCCGCGAGAGGGTACTCTTTTGCCTCAGGGAAGCCAAGCACTTCTGCGACGGCATCAAGAAGATCGTCGAGAGAAGTCAACTTCTGGGCAATAGATTGAATTCCACTTGTGGTCAATTCGCGATCTTTTGCCGAAATAGAAACGATGTAATCAAACTCTCGATTCTTATATGCATTTTTAACTGCCCATGTTGCCAAAGCAGTTTTGCCTACTCCGCCAATTCCAATTAAACAAACACTTGCAGATCTGCTATGGTGAAGCCCTTTTTCTACTTGCTGACAATACTTTTCGCGTAATACAAATTCGTGATAGTCGGCTGATAAAAGGCGGTAATGAGGCTCATCTATCTCATATTCTCTATATAAGATTGTTGGCCTATCTAATTCAAAACTGTTTGCTTCTGTTGGAGTAAGTACAATGCTTGAATCATTCTTGCGGATCGCTGAGCCAGACTCACAGAATAAGAGTTTTTTGTTCTTCTCCGGACCGTTTTTTTGGAATCTTTTAATACCACTGTGTTCTTGTAAGGGTGGGATAATTGCGACACCAATTGTTGTTGAATTATCTCGACTTGAGTAAGGAATGAATTCTACCCAGATTTTATCGCCTACATATTTGCGAATCTTATCATTAAAAAGTTTGCTGTCAAACTGCTTTGCGTTCAAACTACCAACAACTTGAAAATCTTTGTCGCTGATTCCAAAGAACAATACTCCGCCTTTTCCTGTGTTATGAAACGCTAATACGTCTTTGCTAATTTCTGCCCATTCGATAGAAGGCGCGGACAAAGAAGGACACTCTAATTTGTAATCCCATAGCTCTGTTTCTGTCTTGCAATTTGGCATTACTAAGGTTAAGTCTTTTGAAAAGAATATAGAAATGAGTGAGCCAACATCTTTTTGCCTTGTTGCAACAAGAACTTCATCATCACGATTCATCGTTTCTACCTCTTTTTCTTTATCTATTCTTCAAGTTGTTTGCTGTTTCAAATAGCCATTCCTTTTTACAGTTCCCTCATCACCCGCACGAAGTCATCCAGGATATATGCGCCGTCAATACCGAAGTTGCGGTTTTTGAACACCATGAAATAACGGTAATTCGGTCCTGCCTGCGCGGCCCAGCTGCGCCCCAGCTTCAGCTTGCGCTCGCTGTCGCTGTTGTCACGGTCATCGCCCTTGTACTCGACCAGGACGAGCTTGCCGGATTTGGTCATGATCATAAAGTCCGGATAATGGTTAATGAACCCGTTCAGGACAAAATCCTTGCGCTCAATGATCCGGTGCCACCATTTCACATTGTCCAGGGGGACGATGGCGTCGATCAGATCCTGCTCGCCGTTGTTCATGTCGTCTTTCTCAGCCTCATACAGAGACTTCGGGATAGAATCGATGATATCGGCCGGCGTGATCACCTGCGGCAGGGTATAGTTTGCCCGGCAGACGATTTTTCCGGTATCCAGCCAGCGGAAGAACTGCTGTTCCCGATAGGCGTCCTCCAGCCCTTTAATTTTCTCAGCGATCTTCAACGCATACGTGGGAATCGCCGTCTCCATGGCCGCCAGCTCGTCCTCGGACATCCCGGCGACGATCCGGTGCACATAGTCTTTGATCTCCGACGCAGCATAGCGATTGTTCCGGTTGATCTGATCACAGATCATGCCGGTGCATCTTTCGATCTTCTGTTCCGGCGGCAGCTTGGCCAGCCGCGCGCGGATATATTCACTGAGCTCAGAATCTTCGCGGCGATACTTGGGAACTGCTTCGCCGGTCTCAGCCACATCTACTCGGTACATCTCGCCGGTTGCCAGCTCAAAGGACACTTTTGCGTCCTGCCCGGCCAGCGAAAAGCCCTCGGACAGGTTCTCCGGCGACAGCAGCTCATACTCCTCGCCGAACAGATCCGGGATGGAGTGCAGGAAGAACTGCGGCACACGGAGCGCCGAAGCTTCTGCCGCAAACTGCGGCTGCATGGCATTCTGTTTCAGCATATCTCCCAGCTCACCTCCCGTGAATCCGAAATCATCTGCATTGTTCACTGCATCGTTGTAGCTGCCGGCCTGGTCGGTGGCTTCCCGGATCATGTCGGCGATATTGGAAGTGCCCGGTGCCTCGCCTGCCAGGACTGCCTTGACTTCTTCCGGATTGACGTCGCTGAAATCATCGGCGGCCGGTTCCGGATCAAGCGGCAACACCGTCTGCACGCCGAACGGCGGGACAGGCGTCTGCGGCAGCTCGGCCGCCTCGCCGATCCGGTAGTCCTTCCGGCTGAAACCGGCCTTGTTCAAGCCGGAAACGATCTTGTTGATGGTATCCCGGAAGTCTGCTGAGTTCGTCAAGACATAGGACGTATTCAGCAGGGTGGACTTGTGCTCTCTGGCATAAGGCTGGCGAAGGATACGGCCAAGGATCTGCTCCACGTCCACTGTGGACGTCCGATTCGCAAGAGACGCCAGAATGTAGGCAAAGGGGCAGTCCCAGCCCTCTTTCAGCGCATTGACCGTGATGATATAGCGGATCGGGCAATCGCGGCTCATCAAGTCCTGGTTCTTCAGATCGTCCACATCGGCGGTTTTGACGGCGATCTGCTCCTTGGGGATTCCCATGCCCACCAGCATGGCCTTTATCTTATCGTAAGTATCACTGCTTTCTCCGGTACGCGGCTGGGCTTGGAACAGGACAATGGGACGAATATACGCGCCGCCTGCCTCTTCCTCCAGAATGGCGTCCTGTTCAATGCTGCCGCGGAGCTGGATCGCGTCCTGGATCACACTCTGCCGGGTGGTGCGGTTGTAGACCACCACCGGCAGCTTAACCATGTGTTCCTTTTTCAGCTCGCGGGCGTCAACATAGGAAATGATGTTGCTGTTGCTTTTCGGGGTCGCCGTCAGATCCAGTACGAAGGACGGATTCAGATTGTTCAGCATCTCCACGCTGAGATCCGATCCGGCGTTGTGGCTTTCATCCACCACAACCACCGGCTCCAAATGCCGCAGCACCTGGATCAGCGCCGTGTCCGGCGTGTCGGCCAGCAGCGCCTCGTCGTCTTTGAAATACTCGGCGAAACGGAACAGGTTGCCGTTTTCCTGATACACTTTGCGGACGTCGCGGTTGCGGCTGTTGATGCGTAGGGAACTGTAGCTCATGATGCAGACAGTCAGCATTTCCCGCACGGTATCCGGCGAGAAGTTCTGCCCGTTGAGAAGCATCTCTTTCGTATAGACGCCCACGCGCCCGGCGAAGTCCTGATCCAGACGCTGGCGGTAGGGATGGTTCACGTCCGACAGCGTGCGGATCGTCTGCGTCAGGATGGAATCACTGGGGACGAGCCAGACCACCACCTGCGGTTTGCTGATCGGCATGGCGTCGAAGATCCGCCGGATCGAGGCACAGGCCATAAAGGTCTTGCCGCCGCCCGTGGGCACCTTCATACAGATATGGGGCACGCCGTCGATGGCGTTGTTGTACCGCGGCACGCCGCCTGCACCCACAGCCACATCCTTGTCAAACCAATAGGCCCGCCATGCGGAATAGAGATTGGTGTTCCGGTTGACTGAATTCATGAAGGCAGACAGATCCCGCATGACCTGTTTCTGATAGGTTTTCAGTTCCATGATTCTGCCTCCTTAGAGCTTGGTGATGTCTCTGGGGATCTTCTTGAAGGTGATATGATAGCGCTCCAGCTCTTCCTCGCTGAGCGTGCAGAGGTCGGCGTAGATCACATAGGCGTCGGCGCGGGTTTGTATCGTGTGAAGGAACTCCCGGTTCAGCGTGGTGACAGCTTCCCGCTCGTAGTAGAAATAATAGGCGTTGTTTACATGCAAGCCCAAATAATAGGGTTCGCCCTCGTGCGCCTCCGGCAGACGGCTCTTGGTGTCCGTGAAATAGACATACTCCCGGATCTTGTCCACGCCGACGCTTTCGTTGAGCACGTCGCCGATCATCAAGGGTTCGCCCAGTTCATAATAGCTGAAGCTGCCGCCCGTGCCTTCCACGGCCTGCCGCCCGCTGCCGTAACCGTCGATCACGCGCTTGACACGCTCGGCGGTGATGTTGTCGGCATAGTCCATCATCTCCACAAGGATGAACCGGCGATGCCCACCGTCGGCCTTGTTCATGTTCAGAACCGCGTGGGCAGTCGTGCCGGAACCGGCAAAGGAGTCAAGGATGACCGCATCGTTATCATTGATTACATGAAGAATTCTCTCAATGAGCCGGGGCGGCTTAGGGGTATCAAAAACTGCGGTTCCTCCGAACATCGATTTGAGCAACCGAGAGGCCTCATCGGTATGTCCAGTTTCCTCAAACGGCCACAGGTTCGTTACTGGCCGACCGCCCATTTGTTCTAAGTAAGCTTTTCTGCTCAGCGCGCCAGTACCATTTCTTGAAAAGAAGAATTCCGGCAAAGGCCCGTGCTCAATGATATATTTGGCCTTTTCCCGAGCTGTAGCTATATCTTCATCAAGAACAATTGCCAGGACATCTTTTCTTACTTCGACTTCTGACACATTGCAAACCCTTGCACGGGCAGAATAATCAGCCAAATCTGCAAGCCTATAGCTACACCACTTCTGCATGGCTTCAAGCATTTGATCTTGACCAAGACTCCAGTGTCGCCCTTGCGGGGGATACGCAAATTCTCCTGTGAATGGATTTTGAATCGCGTAAACCATTCCTTGATGAGCAACAGAATCAGGAGCACTGGCGACTATGTTTCTCCATGCACCGCGAGGATCATTATCCGGATTCTTATACTTCGAATCCATAGTTTCGGTTCTTTCGAGTTTTTGCGGCTGCCAATCAATCTTTTTGCTATACACCAGGATGTGTTCTACTTCGGCAGGAATACCTTTAGCATCATTTCGCATTGAATATGTACGCTGCCAGGAGATATTTGAAACAAAGCAGTTTGATCCGAATATCTCATCGCAAATGAGTTTCAGATTTGCACACTCGACATCATCAATGCTAATGAAAATAACGCCATCATCGGAGAGCAGCCGCTGCAGCAGTTTCAGCCGCGGATACATCATGCACAGCCACTTATCGTGCCGGGAGAGATCTTCGCCCTCCGCGCCGACCACCTGCCCCAGCCATTTCAGGATACGGGGATCGTTCACATTGTCGTTGTAGACCCACTTCTCATTGCCGGTGTTGTACGGAGGATCGATATAGATGCACTTGACCCGGCCCTCATAGCGGGGCAGCAGAGATTTCAGCGCGTCCAGATTATCCCCGTGGATGATCATATTCTCGCTGCCGTTGTCTTCATCATGCTGTCCGGCTTCATCATAGCTGTACTTCCGCTCCAGCACCCGGTACGGAACATCCAGATGATGATTGATGACTTTATCTTTTCCGATCCATTCAAGCGTCGGCATACGGTTTAACTCCTCTCGCGTTTTAACCCATTGTTTTGCGTGTTTTCGACATGCGGCCCTAAGAAGTACGGTCTTAAAGCACTACGTTTTTAGTCTTGATTAGATTATGATTGACGGGAAGCATCGAGAGGACTAAAAGCTTTTCGCCCGCCTCCAGCGTCTAAAATCACAAATTAAATTATAGCACAAGGGCTGTCGATTTTACAGAGTGACTTCTGTGAAACCGGCTATTTTTTATGCCCGGATCGTCGCCTCATTCTTAGAGCAAGTTTCGCACCGTGCCACACTTAATCGTTTTTGCCTGCTTGTTCCGCGAACAAAACTTGCCAAGAGCAAGTTTCGCACCGTGCCACACTTAATCGTTTTTGCCTGCTTGTTCCGCGAACAAAACTTGCCAAGAGCAAGTTTCGCCGCGGCCGCCAAAAATGAATTTGTGTCATCCGGCACTTGTTGGGGATTTCGTTTCCCCAAACCCTCGATACTCTGTTGCAATTCGCAACGGTTCCCGCCCAAGGGCGGTCACAGTTTTGATAGATAAATCCATCAAAAGGAGATTCCGATTATGAGAAAAAAGAGAAAGCTAATCCCCATTCGCGAGAAGCAAATCCATTTCCGCGTGACGCAGGAGATGTTCGATCTGATCTGCACGGATGCGAAAAAAGCGGGAATGAGCATTTCCGTTTATTGCAGGAACGCGGTGCTGAATCGAAAAATCGTGCAGCGCCCGCTTGTGTTTCATGATGATACTGCGCTGGTGCATGAGCTGCGCAATCTGAATAAGCTGGGCAGCAATCTTAATCAGATCGCCCGCTATTTTCATGAGGGCGGACTCATGACAAATTCGCTGGCGCGGGAGCTGCATCACCTGCTGGGTGAGATGGACAAAATGGTGATCCGCTGCAACCGGGAATTGGAGAGAGAATATGGAAATTAACAATATCCCCGGCATTGCGATCATTGCCAGGAGCAGAGAAAGGAGGCGGTGCCTTTGAACGAAAAAAGCTACAGGACGGTTTACATCCGGCGCGAAAGCAAGCGTCCGATCTACGCACCGTTTCCTGTGTTTTTGATGGATTACGATTTGAGCATGACCGCGCGCGTGCTGTATGCGCTGATGTTCAACCGGGCCATGCTGTCGCAGATCAATAATTGGGTGGATGATCTGGGCCGCGTGTTCATTGTTTTCACCGAGGCAGAAATGTGTGAGGCGCTTCAAAAAGGACTCAGCACGGTGAAAAAGGCGCTGGCCGATCTGGAGCATTTCGATTTGCTGACGCGGGAGCGCGGAGGATTTGGGAAGGCCAACCGAATTTATCTGCGCACCGCGATCCCCATAGGTGAAAAAACGACTGCCATAGAGCCGGAAACCCGACCGTCGGACAGCCGGGATTCTGACGCTATAGCAGCCGAAAACTTGACCCCAAGTAACATTATAGAGTCACAATACCAGAGTGACAAAAGAGATGAAATTTCCGAGCGCACCGCTTTCGGTCGCTACGGAAATATTTTTTTGTCCGAAGCGGAGTATGCGCAGCTCCGATTGGATTACCCCGGCGATCTGGATCGGTACATCGAAGAAATGAGTCGATACCTGTCCGCGCACGGGCGTACCTATAAAAATTATGAAGCAGCCGTTCGCATGTGGGCGGCCAACGACAAAAAGCAATCTGCTGACCATGGCAGCGCGGATTACAGCTATGAAGGGGAGGACAGTTTATGAATTTCAAAGATTTGATTTCTGTTCCGGCAGTCGAGCCGGAAACTGCGGATTATTACGGTGAGAACGGATTGCTGTACTGCGGCGTTTGCCATGAACCGAAGGAAGCTTTTTTCCCGGCTGGGCAGAATTTCTTCGGCAAAGATCGTCACCCGGCAGAGTGCGCCTGCCAGCGCAAGCGGCGGGAAGCTGACGAAGCAGAGCGCGAGGAATACCACCGCAGGCTGCGCATCCGGGATCTGCGGGAACGGTGCTTTAACAATCCGATCATGCGAAACTGGACGTTCGCAAATGCCACCATCCGCAATAAGCGAGTGGAACAAGCCATGCGCTATGTGGCGAAATGGGAAAGGGTACGGGAGGCAAACTGCGGTCTGCTTTTCTGGGGAAGCGTTGGTACGGGCAAGAGCTTTCTTGCCGGGTGCATCGCCAATGCGCTTTTGGAAAAGGAAGTGACGGTGTGCATGACCAATCTGGCCGCTGTGATCAATCATGACTTTGCCGGGAAGCAGGAATATATCCGCAAGTTGTGCTCCTACCAGCTTTTGATACTGGACGATTTCGGCATGGAACGCGACACAAGCTTTGCACTGGAAACAGTATATGACGTGATCGACGGACGGTATTTATCCGGCAAGCCGCTGATCGTGACAACGAATCTGACGCTGGACGAATTGAAAAAGCCGCAGGATGTTGATCATCAGCGCATCTACGATCGCGTGCTTGCCATGACTGTTCCGATCCGATTCACAGGGGACAGCCTGCGCAGCGGCCAGCGCAGCACCAAGCGGGAGATTGTAAAGGACATTTTTGAGGGAGGGGAGGCAGACGCGGATGGAAAATGAATCGCTGGCCCTGGATTTTCTTGCGGCGCAGAGGACAGCTGAGGAACGGGTTCCGATTTATCGTAAAATGGCGCTTACGATCCGCGAGGCTGCGGAATACAGCAACATCGGGATCAACAAAATCGACACCATGTTGAAGCAGCCCAACTGCCCATTTGTCCTGTATGTCGGGAATAAAAAGCTGGTAAAGCGGCGGGAGTTTGAAGATTTCATTCATGCGCAGCTCGTCATTTGAAGATTCTGGGCGAACCGGCAAGATGAAACTACCACCCAAACAGGCGGTAATAAACGCCGAAAACTATTGAGAAAAGAGGACTTCTGTGATATACTTCATATTTACGTTGGACTCTTTTTTCGCGTGACGAGAAAGGAGTTCGTTATGGGCAAAAATCTTAAAGGTAGAGAATGCGGCAAGGGCATCTACCAGAGAAAGGATGGTAAATACTCAGCACGATATTATGCCAAGGATGGCAAGCGCAAGGAAAAGTACTTTGATACATTGCCGGAAGCTAAAAACTGGCTGGCCGATGCGAGATATGAGGAACGGCACAATCTGATCATTGCCGATCCCAATATGACAGTCGATAAATGGTTTTCCTATTGGATCGAGAACATCGTGTGCGATCTGGCTCCGAACACGTTGAGGAATTACAGAGAGCGGTATAAGTTCAATATCCAGCCTGTCATGGGAGCTATGTGCATAGGGGATGTAAAGCCCATGCACTGCAAGGCTGTTCTGAACAGAATGGAGACCACCTACGCCGGATCGACCATAAGGCAAACGTACATTGCAATGGGGACGTTTTTCAAGTCTGCCGTGATGAATGATATTATCGGGAAGCATCCGATGAACGGTGTCCGATATACAAAGCCTGTGCGTGCGGTCGATGATATCAAGTATCTCACCGTGGAAGAACAGGAGAAGTTCTTGAAGGCGGCAGAGCATTCCCATAATTACAGACAATATGCGTTGCTGCTGGAAACGGGCTTGCGGACAGCTGAATTAATCGGGCTTACATGGGATGCGATAGATTGGAAAAAACGTACCTTGACGGTCAACAAGAGCTTGGAGTACCGACACAAGCAAGGGTACTGGCGTGCCGGGCCTCCTAAGACCAAAAAGAGTTATCGCACCATTCCGCTTACTGAGAAAGCCTATCAGATCTTGAAAAGCTGTTACGATGAACGGAGTACCCGAAAAGAGGCTGATTCCCTGTCACAAGTGCTGGAATACACAGACAGCCGGACGGGGGAGAAAAGGTGCATGGTCATGCGGGATTTGGTCTTTATCAATTTCCGAACCGGAGAGCCAAACAAGAACAGCTCTTATGACACGCATCTTTACAAGCTGTGTGATGAGGCCGGCATTAAGCGATTCTGTATGCACGCACTCCGTCACACCTACGCAACACGGGCGATCGAACGTGGCGTGCAGCCTAAGGTCTTGCAGCAGCTCCTTGGTCATGCAAGTATCAAAACTACTATGGACAGATATGTCCATGTCACTGATGATTCGATGCTGAAAGCCGTCCATCAGTTTGAATCAGCTTACGCCTAAAAGTTAAGCTCAAACGGCAAAAATGGGCGTAAAAAGGGCGTGAGCCATTTTCGGGCAAGCCCGGAAAACATTAAAAACACTGGACTTTTGAAGGAGATGTTTTGATATATGAAACTTGGTATCGTGGGGCTCCCCAACGTGGGCAAGTCCACGCTTTTCAACGCCATCACCAACGCCGGCGCGGAGGCGGCCAACTATCCGTTCTGCACCATCGAGCCCAACGTGGGCATGGTGACGGTGCCGGACGCGCGGCTGGACTTCCTGGCCGACCTCTATTCGCCCAAAAAGTACACCCCCGCCACCATCGAGTTCGTGGACATCGCGGGTCTCGTCAAGGGTGCGAGCCGCGGCGAGGGTCTCGGCAACAAGTTTTTGGAGAACATCCGCCGCACGGACGCCATCGTCCATGTGGTGCGCTGCTTCGACGATGAGAACGTCGTCCATGTGGAGGGCGGGTGCGATCCGGAGCGGGATATCGACATCATCGATCTTGAGCTCATCATGGCCGACATGGAGATGGTGGAGCGCCGCGCCGAAAAAGCGCGCAAGGCCGCCAAGAGCGGCGATAAAAAGAGCCAGCACGAGGCCGACCTCATGGACGCGCTCTACGCCCATCTGGACGGCGGCAAGTCGGCCCGGAGCTTTGCCTGCTCTGAGGCGGACGCCGCGCTCGTGGCCGGCTCCGACCTGCTCACGCTGAAGCCCGTCATCTACGCCGCGAACATGGACGAAGCGGGCATCGCCGCCTGGGCGGACAACGCTTACTTCAAGGCCGTCAAGGCCCGCGCCGACGCGGAGGGCGCCGCCGTCATGCCCATCTGCGCCAAGACGGAGCAGGAGCTCATGGAGCTCGACCCGGAGGAGCGGGGCCTCTTCCTGGAGGAGCTGGGGCTCACGGAATCGGGCCTCGACCGGCTCGTCACCGCCAGCTATACGCTCCTCGGCCTCATCTCGTTTTTGACCTGCGGCCCGGACGAGGTGCGCGCCTGGACCATCCGCCGCGGCACGAAGGCGCCGCAGGCCGCCGGCAAGATCCACACCGATTTCGAGCGCGGCTTCATCCGCGCCGAGGTGGTGGCCTTTGACGATCTGAAAGCCTGCGGCAGCATGAACGCCGCCAAGGAAAAGGGCCTCGTCCGTTCGGAGGGCAAGGAGTACGTCATGAAAGACGGCGACGTAGTGCTCTTCCGCTTCAATGTCTGAGCCGCCGCGGGGTGACGGGATGGAAACAGAGAATAAACGCATACAGCTCATCGACGCCCTGCGGGGCCTCTGCGTCCTGCTGATGGTCTGCCATCACTTCCTGCTGGACCTGGTGGAGCTCTGCGGCGCGCCGACCTGGTTTTTCTATAACCCGGTGTTCAACTTTCTGCATTACGTGTTCGCCGGCCTGTTCATCTTCCTCTCCGGCGTGTCGAGCCACTTTTCCCGCTCCAATCTGAAGCGTGGCGTCAAGTGCTTCCTTATCGCCATGGCTATGACCGTCGTCACGTCCCTGCCCTTCGTGAACGCGCCGGACCGCTTCGGCGTGCTCCATCTGCTGGGCTTCTGCATGATGTTCTACGGCCTGACCCACAAGGTGTGGGACGCCGTCCCCCGCCTCGCCGCGCCGTTCCTTTACGTGGCCTGCCTCGTGGGCAGCGCCCTGCTGGTGGACCGGACGGATATCGGTGCCGCGGCGCGCTTCCTCTTCCCCCTCGGCTGGACGTACCCGGGGTTTTACAGCTCGGATTACTTCCCCATCTTCCCGTGGGTGTTCGTCTTCCTGCTGGGCACATGGTTCGGCTGGTACGTCAAGGAGCGGAAGCTCCCGGCGTGGTTCTATGACTTCAAGATAGGCTTTTTCCCGTCCCTCGGGAGGAAAGCGCTCATCATTTATATCGTGCACCAGCCCGTGTTTTACGGGCTCATTTACGGCATACAATATTTACTCGGCAAATAATATAACAGGAACAGGAGATACTGATATGGAACCGAAAAAGCTTTACAAATCCCGCACGGACAAAAAGATCTGGGGCGTTTGCGGCGGCATCGCGGCCTATTTCAACGTGGACGCGACCATCATCCGGCTCATCTGGGCCGTGCTGGTGCTCTGCTACGGCACCGGCCTGCTGGCGTATCTCATCGCCGCCCTCGTGCTGAAGTATCCGGACGAGGCGTGACCCCCTTGACATCGCCTCCGGGCGGTGATACAATGCGCGTATCAAATCGGCAAGGATGGGGAAAGCCCGTTCATCCGGCGCAGAGAGGCGCGGCCATGGCTGCAAGCCCGCCCGAAGGAGGAACGGCGGCTCACCGCCCCGGAGCCGCCCCCGAGGAGGGGGACGTGTCCGCACGTTACAGCGGCGCTTGAGTGAAATCTCAGGGTGGGACCGTGTATTTTCATGCACCCCTGGGCCTTGCGGGGCCCGGGGGTGGATCTTTTTTTGGAGGTTACTATGGCAGAGAACGAGTATACGTTTGACAATCCGGAGTATAAAAAGGCCTACCGCCACACCACGTCGCACATCATGGCGCAGGCGATCCAGCACCTGTGGCCGGACGTGAAGTTCGCCATCGGCCCCGCTATCGAGGACGGGTTCTATTACGACGTGGATTCCGATCACGTCTTCACGCCGGAGGATTTCCCCGCCATCGAGGAGGAGATGCGGAAGATCTGCAAGCAGAAGCTCCCGCTGGAGCGGTTCGAGCTGCCGCGCGCGGAGGCGCTGGACCTCGTCGCGCAGATGGGCCAGACCTATAAGACGGAGCTCATCAACGACCTGCCGGAGGACGCCGTCATCAGCTTCTACCGCCAGGGCGATTACACCGATCTCTGCGCCGGGCCCCATGTGGACAACACCGGCCGTATCAAGGGCAACGCCATCAAGCTCATGAGCGTCACCGGCGCTTACTGGCGCGGCGACTCCAACAACAAGATGCTCCAGCGCATCTACGCCACCTGCTTCATGCACAAGGAGGAGTTGGACGAGTATATCACCCGCATCGAAGAGGCGAAAAAGCGCGACCACCGCAAGATCGGCCGCGAGCTCGGTCTCTTCGCCCTGCGGGACGAGGCGCCCGGCATGCCGTTCTTCCTGCCGAAGGGCATGGTCCTGCGCAATACGCTTATCGAGTACTGGCGCCAGGTGCACAAGAAGTGGGACTACGTCGAGATCTCGACGCCGCAGATCATGCGCCGCACGCTGTGGGAGACGTCCGGCCACTGGGACCACTACAAGGACAACATGTACACCACAGTCATCGACGACGAGGATTTCGCGATCAAGCCGATGAACTGCCCCGGCAGCATCCTCGTTTACGACCTGGAGCCGCATTCCTACAAGGAGCTGCCCCTGCGCTACGGCGAGTTGGGCTGCGTCCACCGCCATGAGCTCTCCGGTGCGCTCCACGGGCTGTTCCGCGTCCGCTGCTTCACGCAGGACGACGCGCATATCCTGCTCGCCAAGGAGCAGATCAAGGACGAGGTCGTGCGGATCGCACAGCTGTTCGACGAGGTGTACAACCTCTTCGGCCTGCCCTACACGATCGAGCTTTCCACCATGCCCGACGACCATATCGGCACGCGCGAGGATTGGGAAAAGGCGGAGAACGCGCTGGCGGAGGCCATCACCTCCATCGGCAAGCAGTACGTCATCAACCCCGGCGACGGCGCGTTCTACGGCCCGAAGCTCGACTTCCATATCCAGGACTGCCTCGGCCGCACGTGGCAGTGCGGCACGATCCAGCTCGACTATCAGCTGCCCGGCCGCTTTGATCTCGAATACACCACGAGCGACGGCGGCAAGGAGACGCCCGTCATGATCCACCGCGTCGTCTTCGGTTCGGTGGAGCGCTTCATCGGCGTCATCACGGAGCATTTCGCGGGCGCGTTCCCCGTGTGGCTCGCGCCGGTGCAGGCCCGCATCCTGACGATTACCGACCGCGCCGACGCTTTCGCCAAGCAGGTGGAGGAAACGCTCACCGCCGCCGGCGTGCGGGTGGAAAAGGACCTGCGCAACGAAAAACTCGGCAAAAAGATCGTCGAGGCGCAGGGACAGAAGATCCCCTACATGCTCGTCATCGGCGACAAGGAAGCGGAGAGCGGCAGCGTCGCCGTCCGCGACCGGAGCGGCAAGCAGGCCGTCATGCCGCTGGCGGACTTCCTCGCGAAGATCAGGACCGAGATCGAAACGAAAGCCATGTAAAAATTGCCCGGCATAAATCCAAAACGCCTCCGTACACTATGGACGGAGGCGTTTTTATGTCTGAAAGCAAACGAAAACTCGCCGCGGCGCTGGCCGTGGTGTTTCTCTTGAATCTTGCGGTCATCCTGCTAGCCCGGCCCGGGGCGGCGGCCGCCAGCTGGAAAAAGGGCATGAGCGGCGAGACCGTCACCAAGATCCAGCGCCGGCTCAGCGACTGGGGGTATTACGACGGCGCCATCGACGGCGTTTACGGGTCAAAAACGGAAAAGGCCGTCGTCAAGTTCCAGAAGACCAACGGTCTCGTGCCGGACGGCGTCGCGGGGCCTGCCACGCTGGCCGCCATCGGTATCGCGGACGGCGGAGCTTCGGCGCGGGACAACGACGTGGCGCTGCTGGCGCGGCTCATCTCCGCGGAGGCGCGGGGCGAGCCCTATTCCGGCCAGGTCGCCGTGGGCGCGGTGGTGCTGAACCGGGTGGAGCACCCCTCCTTCCCGTCCACCATCGCCGGCGTCATCTACCAGACCCACGCCTTTTCCTGCCTGGACGACGGCCAGTTCGACAAGCCCGTGTCGGACTCCGCCTACCGCGCCGCGCGGGACGCGCTGAACGGCTGGGATCCCTCCGGCGGGGCGATCTATTATTTCAACCCCGCCACGGCCACGAGCCGCTGGATCTGGTCACGGCCGCTCATCATCACCATCGGCAGCCATCGCTTCTGCGCATAAACAAGACCGGGAGCTTTTGCTCCCGGCCTTTTTCAGCTTTTTTTCTGGAACCGCTCGCCGCACTTGGGGCAGGTGATCATGATCCTGCCCTTGCCGCGCGGCACGCGCAGCATGTTGCCGCAGGCGGGGCAGCGGAAGAAGCGGTAATCCCTGCGCTGCTTCAGCCGCTGGAAAAAGCCTTTCAGCTTCTGCCGGACGGGCCACCAGTAGCGCAGGAAGCGGTCGTTCTCCGCCCGCCGCCGGGGGATGTTGCGGGACATCATCCGGTAGAAGGACAGGATGAGCAGGAAGTAGGCGATGAACACCAGCCAGCCGATACCGGTGACGGCTTCCAGCAAATAGAAAAGTATCGTGCCGAACAGCAGCGCCGCGTTGAGCTGGTCCGGCCCGTATCGTCCCGTCATTAAATTTCTCAGCCAGTTTCGTATCATGGATGGTCTCCGCGTGAGCGAGCGTTTGGATTATGCCGTAATGCTTATTGTACTACGTTTTACGGGAAAATAGGAAAAGACACAAAAACTTTACAAACTGGCGGTTTTTGCGTAAAAAGTGAGGATCTTTTGCTTTTCCGCAAGCGTTTCTTCTATGCTTTCTATGTACTCTTTCGGGTATTTTTTGTTAAAAACGCGTGAGATTTGGCCCGTTTCGCGGCAGACCAGCTTCGTCGAGCCTCCGCCTCCCGCCGCCAGGACGGTGCCCAGCTCCTCCATGATGAAGACGTTGTAGAGGCTCTCATGGCCGGGCAGGCTCCAGCCCACGTTCTCAAACCCGCCGGACATGAACTTCTGCCGGTAGAGATAGTAGGGCGCGTAGCCCGCGCCGCGGAGAGAGGCGCCCGCGCCGTCCAGCATGCGGCCGACGGCGGCCTTGTCCGGGAGGGGCGTGCCCTCCAGCGTGATACGGGAGCCCTTTTTCAGCGCCAGCGTGTGGACGGTGACGTTCTCCGGCCGGAGGGCCACGATCTCCTCCAGCGTCGCCGCGAAGCTTTCCGGCGTGTCGGCCGGAAGGCCCGCGATGAGGTCCATATTGACGTCGCCCGCGAAGCGCTCCCGCGCCAGCGCGTACGCCCGGCGGATGTCCTCCGGCGTGTGGCGGCGGCCGATGGCGGCCAGCACCGCGCCGTTCATGGACTGGGGATTGATGCTGATACGGGTGACGCCGCCGCGCGCCAGCGCGTCCAGTTTCTCGGCGGTGACGGTGTCGGGGCGGCCCGCCTCCACGCAGTATTCGCGGACGGCGGAGAGGTCGAACGTGCGGGCGATGAGAGCCAGGAGCGAGGTGAGCTCCGCGGCGGAGAGCGTCGTGGGCGTGCCGCCGCCGAAGTAGACGGCGATGACGCGAAGGTCCAGCTCCCGCACGACGCGGCCCAGCGCCTCCAGCTCCCGCCCCAGCGCCGTGAGGAACGGCGGGATGAGCGAGAGGGACTTTTCCACGCTCTGGCTCACGAAGCTGCAGTAGGCGCAGCGCGTCGGGCAGAACGGGATACCGATATACAGCGCGATGTCGCGCTTTTCCAGCCGGCTTTCCACCGCCAGCGCGGCCCGGGCCGTGTCCGCGCAGAGCGCGGCACGCTCCGGCGCGACGCAATAGACGCGCTCCAGCTCCCGCGCGGCGCGTTCCGGCGTCGCCCCCTCTTTCAGCCGTTTCGTCACCAGCGTGCCGGGGCGGATACCGGTCAGCGCGCCCCACACGGGCTTTTCCGGCAGCAGCCGGACGCCGGCCCGGTAAAAGGCCAGCTTGATGAGCTTCTGCTCGACGCGGTCCCGCTCCAGTTTGCCCGTCAGCGCGGCAAGGGGCGCGCGGGCAAGCCCGGCGGAGCGCCGTCCGCCGAGCCGGATGACGGCCGAGGCCGTCACATTTTTTGCGCCGCGGGAGAGACGAACGGACGTGAAGTCCTCCTCCACGTCCGGTGCGGTCGTCGCGTATTCCGGCCGTTCCTCCGGAAAGAGCGCCAGCATGATCTGTTCCACGGCATAACGGTGATCGTGTCCGGAAAGAACAAGCTTCATTTTCCCAATGCGTACCTCATGTAATAATTGCTGCCCCGCTCCGCGTCCATGGTGGTGGGGTCCATATGGCCGGGCCACACCTCATAATCGCCGGGCAGCTCCGCCAGCTTGCGGAGGGAGGCGAGCTCCACCTCCATATCCCCGCCGGGCAGATCGGCCCGGCCGCAGCTGCCATGGAACAGCGTGTCGCCGGAAAAGAGCACGCCCTGCGACACGAAGCAGACGGAGCCGGGGGTGTGGCCGGGAGTATGGATGACCTTGAAGTTCATCCCCGCGAGGGGGATGACGTCGCCGTCGTCGACGTAATGGGTGCCCTCCGGCGCGGCGAAGCGGTACATATCCCGCCGTTCCAGCCGGGCGGCGGGGATGGCGTCCGCCCGGTGCATCCAGAGCGGCACGCCCGTCTGCGCCATGATCTCGTTCACGGCGCCGGTGTGGTCGAAATGGCCGTGGGTCAGCAGGATGCCCTGCGGCTTCAGCCGGTTGTCCTCGATATAGTCCAAAATGGTGTTGGACTCGTCGCCCGGGTCGATGATGACGCACTCCAGCGACACCTCGTTGGTGACGACGTAGCAGTTTTCCTCCATATTGCCGACAGGCAGGCATTTGACGAGCATGGCGTTCTTCCTTTCTTACAGGCCGCGGCGGGCCAGCACGATGACGGCCGCCAGCACCAGCGCCGCGATGATGAGCGCGACGGCGTCCCCGGCGCCGTAACGCAGCTGCCGCAGGCGGGTCCTCCCTTCGCCGCCGTGATAGCAGCGGCTCTCCATGGCCACGGCCAGCTCGTCCGCGCGGCGGAAGGCCGACACGAACAGCGGCACCAGGATGGGCAGCAGCGCCTTCGCCTTCTGCACCAGGTTGCCGGTGTCGAAGTCGGCGCCGCGGGCCTTCTGCGCGCTCATGATCTTGTCCGTCTCCTCGATGAGCGAGGGGATGAACCGCAGGGCGATGCTCATCATCATGGCCAGCTCATGCACGGGGACCTTGAGCTTTTTCAGCGGGTTCAGCAGGGCTTCCAGCCCGTCCGTCAGCATGATGGGCGAGGTGGTGTAGGTCAGCAGGAACGTGCCCATGACCAGCAGCATGATGCGCCCCGCCATCAGGACGGCGCTCTGCACGCCCTCCCGCGTGATGGTGAAGATCCAGAAGGACACCAGCGGCGTCCCCCGGGTGTAAAAGAGGTTTAAAACGGCGGTGATGAGGATGATGATGACGAGCGGCTTCAGCCCGGACAGCAGCGCCTTGGCGCGGATATGGGCGATGGCCGCCTCGATGATGAGGAACGCCAGCATGATCCCGTAGGTAACGAACCACTTGGCGGTGAACAGCGCGATGATATAGAGCAGCGTGACGAGGATCTTCGTCCGGGGATCCAGCCGGTGGATGGGCGTGTCGCCGGGGAAGTACTGGCCGAGGGTGATGTCCTTAAGCACGGTCCTCGCCCCCCTTCCGTCCGTCCCGCAGGGCGCAGATGGCCTCCCGCGCCTGGCGCACGGTGTAGATACCGGCGGGCAGGTCGAGCCCCATCGCCCGCAGGCGATCCACCACCTTGGTGACGGCGGGCGTCTCGAGCCCCATGGCGCGCAGCTCGTCGCCGCGGGAGAAGATGTCCCCCGGGGTGCCGTCCAGCGCGATCCTGCCGTGGTCGATGACGACGATACGGTCGGTGGTCGCGGCGATCTCCATGCTGTGGGTGACCATCACGATGGCCGCGCCCGTCTCCTCATGGTAGCCGCGGATGTTGTTCAAAATATCCTCGCACCCGCCGGGGTCGAGACCGGCCAGCGGCTCGTCCAGCACCAGCACGTCGGGCAGCATGGCCACGACGCCGGCGATGGCCACCCGGCGCTTTTCGCCGCCGGACAGGTCGAAGGGGGACACGTCCAGCTTTTCCGCGGGGATGCCGACGAAGCGGGCGGCCTCCCGTACGCGGACGTCGATGTCGTCCTTGTCGAGCCCCATGTTGCCGGGGCCAAAGGCGATGTCCTTGTAGACGGTCTCCTCGAACAGCTGGTATTCCGGGTACTGGAACACGAGGCCCACCTTGGAGCGGGCCTTTTTCACGCTTTCCTTGGAGGCGTTGATATCCTCGCCGTCGAAGTAGACGGCGCCGGCGGTGGGCTTGATGAGCCCGTTGAAATGCTGTATCAGCGTGGACTTGCCGGAGCCGGTGTGGCCCACGATGCTGATGATCTCCCCCCGGTCGATCGACAGGTCTACGCCGTCCAGCGCCGTTTTCTCAAAGGGAGTGCCTTGGGAGTAAACGTGGGTCAGCGCTTCGATTTTCAAAATAGGCTTGGCCATGGTCGTTCCTTTCGGTGCGGCCCCGCGCGCGGGTGTCGCCCAGGTTTATTGCAGGCTCCGGTAGATCGTTTCGGCGCACTCCTCGGTGGTGAGCGCGTCCAGCGGGAGCGAAAAGCCGCTCTTGTTCAGCTCCCAGAGAAGATAGGTGGTGTCCGGCACGGCGAGACCGAGCGCTCGCAGCTCCTCCACCCGGGTGAAGATCGCCCGGGGCGGCCCCTCCATCACGACGCGGCCGTCGGACATGACGATGATCCGGTCGGCGGCCACCGCTTCCTCCATATGGTGGGTGATGAGCACCACGGTGGTGCCGTACTTTTTGCGCAGCGCGTCGATGATCCGCAGTACCTCCGACCGGCCCACGGGGTCCAGCATGGCGGTGGGCTCGTCGAAGACGATGCACTTCGGGTTCATGGCCAGCACGCCGGCGATGGCCACGCGCTGTTTCTGGCCGCCGGAGAGCAGGTGGGGCGTGTGCTCCTTGTATTCCTCCATGCCCACGGTCTCGAGCGCCTTGTCCACGCGGCGGCGTATCTCCTCCGGCGGGACGCCCAGGTTCTCCGGCGCGAAAGCCACGTCCTCCTCCACCACGTTGGAGACGATCTGGTTGTCCGGGTTCTGGAACACCATGCCCACCTGGCGGCGGATGTCCAGCGTCGCGTCCTCGTCCGCGGTGTCCAGCCCGAACACGCGGACGGAGCCGCCCTTGGGCAGCAGCAGCGCGTTCATGTGCTTGGCCACGGTGGATTTGCCGGAGCCGTTGTGGCCGATGACGGCCACGAACTCGCCGCTCCGGATCTCCAGATCCACGTCCTTCAGGATCTCCCGCGGGGGCGTGTCGTCTCCGGTGGCGTAGAAGAACATCAGGTCTTCGGTTTTGATAGCGATATCATGTGTCATGGAAAGTCACCCTGCAGGCCGCTCCGCACGGGAGGGCAAGTCCGTTCGCGCTGACGGGGAGGCCGAGCTCGCCGCAGACGGCATGGCCGCCCAGCGGGCCGAAAACGGCGTCCGCCACGTACGCGATGGTCGACGGCGAAAGGCCGGTGGTATACGAATTGATGAGGACGAACAGCGGGTCGTCCGACAGGACGCCGGCGCAGAGCTTCACGAACGGCCAGAGGTTCGCCTCCAGCTTCCATACCTCGCCCCCGGGGCCCCGGCCGTAGGACGGCGGGTCCATGATGACGGCGTCGTACCGGCGGCCGCGTTTGATCTCCCGCGCCACGAACTTGGCGCAGTCGTCCACGATCCAGCGCACGGGCCGGTCCGCCACGCCGGAGGCGGCGGCGTTCTCCTTCGCCCACTGCACCATGCCGCGGGCGGCGTCCACATGGCAGACGGCCGCGCCCGCCGTCAGCGCGGCGACGGTGGCCGCGCCGGTGTAGGCGAAGAGGTTCAGCACGGAAACGGGGCGTCCCGCCGCGCGTATCTGCTCCATGGCCCAGTCCCAGTTGACGGCCTGTTCCGGAAAGACGCCCGTGTGCTTGAAGTTCATGGGCTTGACGTTGAACGTGAGATCGCCGTAGCGTATCTGCCACGCTTCGGGCAGGTTCTTTTTGTCCCACGCGCCCCCGCCGGAGGCGGAGCGGACATAGCGGGCGTCATAGGCGCGCCAGCGTCTGTCCCGCCGGTCGGTGGACCAGATGGCCTGCGGGTCGGGGCGGATAAGGATACGGCTGCCCCACCGCTCCAGCCTTTCGCCGTCGGAGCAGTCAAGCAGCTCGTAATCTTTCCATTGATCGGCGTACCACATCGCGTTCTCCTCTGTTATCGCAGCTAACAGTTCAATTTACCATTATTTGCGGTACAAAGTCAATAAAAGCGGGGAAATTAACCGCGGTGCGGTACGATATTTTCCTCCCGTACCAAAAGCGCCGTGCCTTTCACGGCGATATGGGCGGGCCCGCTCGTGAAGGCGTTGCTGACGCCCAGCGGGAACGTGCTGCGCACCTCCGCCTCCTCCAGCGGGTAGAGGAAGCCGCGCAGCGTGACGCGCGCCGTCTCGCTCAGGGCGAAGAGGGACAGCGAGCCCCGCTCCCCGGCGGGGAAGTCGACGGCGCCGTCCTTCAGCACGGTGGCGGTGCAGCGGCCGTCCGCCGCGGTTGCCTCCGCCCCCTGCTCCGCCAGCCACGCCAGCGTCTGCACCGTGGCCATGGAGTGGGAAAACCGCCCGCCGCCCAGCGTGCCGAGGAACAAAAACCGGCGGTAGCCGCGCGAAAGGCCGATCCGCGCCGCGGCGACGATGTCGGTGTCGTCCTTCCGGACGGGCAGCCGGACCACGGGGCAGTCCGTGGGGACGGCCTCCATGGAGTCGAAGTCGCCCACGCAGAGATCGGGGACGACGCCGGCGTTTTTGAGCGCGAGATAGCCGCTGTCCGCGGCGATGAAAAGGTCGTCCGGCTCCCTGACCGGCAGCCTTTCGGGGGCGAAGTCGCCGCCGCCCGTGATACAGCAGAGCGGCATCTTACTGCAGGTCCGCGCCATCCAGGAACTTCTTCAGCGGCTTGGCCAGGATCAGCTCCACCACGATGCACAGCGCCAGGCTCAGCACGATGTAAGAGCCGTTGTAGAGCGCGGAATAGATCCAGGGGGAGGTCATGGTCATGTTGAAGAATTCCTCCGGCATGTACTCGGCCCATATCGTCGCGCCCACGATGTAGTTCACGACGAAGCGGGCGCAGGAGCCCACCACGGAGCCGATGTAGAGGCCGCCGCGCTTGCCGCGGAAGAGCCCCGCGAAGCCCAGCGCCGTGTAGGCGAGGATGTAGTCGCCGACGATGGAGATCCAGCTGATGGCGAAGCCGCCGTCGAACAGGAACTGCAGGCAGGAGAAGGCGAAGCTCACCAGCATGCCGGGTCCGAAGCCCCAGCGGATGCAGTAGAGGAAGATGGGCAGCATGGCCAGCGTGACCGACCCGCCGTTCGGCAGCTCGTAGAGCTTCAGATAGCTCAGCACCTGCGCCAGCGCCAGGAAGATGGCGCCCTCCGTGATCATTCTCGTGTTCTTGTTGCTCATAGGTTTTTCCTTTCCGCCATACAGGCACAAAAAATGCACTGCGGGCAGTCAGCGTCACAATGCAGTAAAAAGCCATATTTATCGCATTCCTACGCCGGCATTACCCGGATCAGGTTCGAGGGACCCCGGCGGCATTACGTCGGATCTCAGTCGGCTTGCGCCAACACCCCTTGGATTGTGGCCCCATTATAGCCCCGGACGGGACGGTTGTCAACTCCGCTCTTGCAAAAAGAAGGGGGGTTTTGTATAATAAAGAAAAAACGGGTTCGGGGGTACATGATCAATGGAACGCACGGACAAGGAAAACTACTATCTCGACATCGCGGATACCGTGGCGGAACGGTCCACCTGTCTGCGCCGCCATTACGGCGCCATCATCGTCCATAACGACGAGATCGTCTCCACGGGGTACAACGGCGCGCCCCGCGGCCGCAAGAATTGCTCGGACGCCGGCGGCTGTATCCGGGACGCCATGAACATCCCCTCCGGCGAACGGTACGAGCTCTGCCGCTCCGTCCATGCGGAGGCGAACGCCATCATCTCCGCCGCCCGGCGCGACTGTATCGGCGCCACGATGTATCTCGCGGGACGCAGCGCCAAGACCAACGAGATCCTGGCGGATACCGCCTCCTGCTCCATGTGCCGCCGGCTGGTCATCAACGCCGGCATCAAAAAGATCGTCTGCCGCGTGGGCGACGGGCAGTACACCGTGACCAACGTGCGCGACTGGGTGTTTGACGACGATTCCCTCGATTCCCTCCAGTGGGGCAAATAAAAACCGTATCAAACATATGGCAAGGCCGTCCGGATCTCCGGACGGCCTTGCTGGTCAGTTATCCTTTTGGCCCCGCGCGGCGCTGCTTCCCGCCGGGGGTCTGTGGCGGGGCGCGCTGCTTGACAGGACGGCCCGATACTTCCAAGCCGCAGGAGGAGCGGCCTGCGCTTGCCGCGGGCCCGGGCGCGGGGACAGGATCACGATAACTGCGAGTTTGACGTGCCTTTCGGCGCCGCGGCGCCGGCGTGACAGCCGCCGCACATGGCGCAGTCCGCGCACTTCCCGCCGCAGGGGGAGCGTCCCGCGCGCCTGTCGCGGACCATGGCGCGGACGATCAGAAAGACGACCGCCGCCAGGGCGAGACACAGCGCGATATTGATCAGATTGGCCGCGAGCCATGCGAACATAACGATCACTCCCTTTTCGCAAAAGTCAATGGCGGAGGTTACTGAACGGTCAGCTTCTGGGCCTCCTGATAGGGCTTCAGCAGCTGCCAGCAGAGGGCCGCCAGCAGGGCCAAGGCCACGATGAGGCCGATCACGTTGAGGCCGCCCGCGAAGAGCCGGCCCAGCTGCCACACGATCAGCGCGATGACGTAGGCAAAGCCGCACTGATAGCCGATGGCGAACCAGGTCCACTTGCGGCTGTTCATCTCGCGCTTGATGGCGCCGATGGCCGCGAAGCACGGGGCGCAGAGCAGGTTGAAGATCATGAAGCTGTACGCGGCCAGCTTGCCGTGGCCGCCGGAGAAGGCCATGAAGTCGGCCTCCACATTCGCCCAGATCTGGTCGCCGTTCTCTTCCAGCTCTTCCTCGCCGTTCTGATCGTCGTAGTTATAGAGGACGCCGAAGGTGCCGACGACCTCCTCCTTCGCCACAAGGCCGGTCACGGTCGCCACGGTGGGCTTCCAGTTGCCGAAGCCCAGCGGCTTGAAGATGACGGAGACGGGCTGCGCCACGCGGGCCAGGATGGAGTCGTCCATGGGCTCCACCTCGTCCTCGGGGATGTCCATCCGGTCAGCCACGACGGCGACGTACGCGTCGTTGACGAGGGACTCGTCCTCGTACAGGTCGTCGACCATGCCGAACTTGCCGTTGACGGAGCCGAAGCTGGACAGGAACCAGATGATGATGGCGCTCAGCACGATGACGGTGCCGGCGCGCTTGATGAAGGACCAGCCGCGCTCCCAGGTGCCGCGCAGCACGTTGCCGGCGGAGGGGGCGTGGTAGGCGGGCAGCTCCATGACGAACGGAGCGGGGTCGCCCGCGAACATCCTGGTCTTTTTCAGCATGATACCGGAGGTGATGATCGCGCCCACGCCGATGAAGTAGGCGGAGGTGGCGACCAGGGTGCTGCCGCCGAAGAGCGCGCCGGCGATAAGGCCGATGATGGGCATCTTCGCGCCGCAGGGGATGAACGTGGTGGTCATGATCGTCATGCGGCGGTCGCGTTCGTTTTCAATGGTACGCGAAGCCATGACGCCGGGGATGCCGCAGCCGGTGCCGACGAGCATGGGGATGAAGCTCTTGCCGCTGAGGCCGAAGCGCCGGAAGATACGGTCCATGATGAAGGCGATACGGGCCATATAGCCGCAGTCCTCCAGGATGCAGAGCATCAGGAAGAGGACGAGCATCTGGGGCACGAAGCCGAGCACCGCGCCGAGACCGGCCAGCGCGCCGTCGGAGATGAGGCCCACGAGCCAGGGCGCCACGCCCCAGCCCTCCAGCAGCGCGCGGCTGCCGTCCACGAGCCATTCGCCGCCCAGCACGTCGTTGGCCCAGTCGGTCAGGAATGTGCCGATGCCGATGCCGCCGTCCGCGATGGAGGTGCCCATGGCGATGGCGTAGACCAGGAACATGACCACGGCGAAGATCGGCAGCGCCAGGATACGGTTCGTGACGACCTTGTCGATCTTGTCGGAGGTGGACAGCTGGCCGGCCGCCTTTTTCTTGTAGCTGGCTTTCAGGATGTCCGCTATGTAGAGATAGCGCTCGTTGGTGATGATGCTCTCGGCGTCGTCGTCCAGCTCGCGCTCCGCGGCGGCGATGTCCGCCTCGATGTGCGCCTTGGTGTCCTCGGTGATGTGGAGGGCGCTCATGACCTTGTCGTCGCGCTCGAATACCTTGATGGCGTACCAGCGCTGCTGTTCCTCGGGCATGTCGTGCACGACCGCCTCTTCGATATGGGCGATGGCGTGCTCCACAGGGCCGGAGAACTTGTGCTGCGGGACGGTCTTGGCGCCCTGCGCCGCGGCGATGGCGGCGTTCGCGGCGGCGTCGATGCCGTCGCCCTTCAGCGCGGAGATCTCCACGATCTGGCAGCCGAGCTGGCGGGAGAGCTCCTGGACGTTGATCTTGTCGCCGTTTTTCCGGACGACGTCGATCATGTTCACCGCGATGACCACGGGGATGCCGAGCTCCGTCAGCTGGGTGGTGAGATACAGGTTGCGCTCCAGATTGGTGCCGTCCACGATGTTGAGGATCGCGTCCGGCCGCTCGTTGATGAGATAATTCCTCGCCACGACCTCCTCCAGCGTGTAGGGGGACAGCGAGTAGATGCCGGGCAGGTCGGTGATGATGACGTCGGCGTGGCCTTTCAGCTTGCCTTCCTTCTTCTCCACCGTCACGCCGGGCCAGTTGCCCACGAACTGGGCCGAGCCGGTCAGGGCGTTGAACAGCGTCGTTTTGCCGCTGTTCGGGTTGCCCGCAAGGGCAATGCGAAGTTCCATCTTTTTTCCTCCCTTTAAGGGTTAGTATTCGCTAACCTCTGTTCAAAAAAATAGTCCCGCGGTCTGTCATCCGCTGATGACTTCGACTTCCACCATCTCGGCGTCGGCCTTGCGCAGGGAAAGCTCGTAGCCGCGGACGTTGACCTCCACAGGGTCGCCGAGGGGGGCCACTTTGCGGACGTAGATCTCCACGCCCTTGGTGATGCCCATGTCCATGATGCGGCGCTTGACGGCGCCCTCTCCGTGGAGCTTGACGACCTTGACGGTCTGGCCCACACTTGCTTCGCGCAGATTCGTGACCATATCCTTTCCTCCTATATCATGATTTTTTGGGCAAGCTTTTCATCGAGCGCGATCCGCGTCTCCTTCACGACCACGATCACGTTGTTGCCCACGCGGGAGACGATCTTCACGTTCCCGCCGGCCACAAAGCCGAGATTTTCCAGATGGCGCCGGACTTCGTTCGATCCGCCGATGTGCCGGATCGTGTTGTCCTCGTCCGTGTTCGCCAGGGTCAGCGGCATCATCCGCCTCGCCTCCTTGCCTGGCCCCGCGGCGCGCCGCCGCGGCAGCCCTGTAATGGTTAGAACTCGCTAACTTCCATGTGCATTATAGTTATCCTGTGCTAACTTGTCAACCCCTTTTTGCTGCGTTCGGCGCGAAAAAGCGCAAAAAAACACGGAGAGGATGTCCTCTCCGTGTTTTGTGCGTTTGTCAGTCGGTCACATAGGGCAGCAGGGCGATCTGGCGGGCCTGCTTGATGGCCGTGGTCAGCTGGCGCTGATGCTGGGCGCAGGTGCCGGTGGCTCTGCGGGGCAGTATCTTGCCGCGCTCGGAAAGATAGCGGCGGAGCTTCGCGGTGTCCTTGTAATCGATGTGCGTGCACTTGTCCACGCAGAACTGGCACACTTTTCTGTGCTGCTTGCGGGCGCCCATGGGACGCTGCGGACGCGCTTCGTTTTCGTTGGTCAAAGCCAAAACCTCCTTTGAAGTCAAGTATCAGTCATGGTCGTCCGGTCAGAACGGCAGATCGCCGTCATCCTCGGACAGGACGGAGAAATCCGAGCTGCTCACGGGCGCCGTGTAGGCGTCGTCGTTGTAGGAGCGGGCAGGGGCGGCGTCTCCGTCGCGCTTGCTGTCGCCGAAGTAGACGTTGTCGGCGACGACCTCGGCGCTGGTGCGCCGGTTGCCGTCCTTATCGGTCCAGTCGCGCATCTGCAGGCGGCCGGAAACGACGATGAGACGGCCCTTGGTGAAGTAGCGGGAAACGAATTCCGCCGTGCTCCGCCAGGCTACGATGTCGATGAAGTCGGTCTGCTTCTCGCCGCCGTCTTTGGGCGCGAAATCGCGGTCGACGGCGATGCGGAAGGACGCCACGGGCGTGCCGGTCTGCGTGCGGCGCAGCTCCGGGTCGCGGGTGAGCCTTCCCATCAGCGTGATGTGGTTCAGCATATCCTGCCTCCTTATTCAGCGGCCAGGGTGATGAGGGAACGCATAACGCCTTCGGTGATCTTCAGAACACGGTCGAGCTCGGCAGGGATGTCGGGAGCGGCCGTGAACTTCACGAGCACGTAGTAGCCTTCCGGCTTGTCATTGATGAGGTAAGCCAGCTTGCGGACGCCCCATTCCTCGGTCTCCTTGACGGTACCGTTGGACTCAATGAGATCTTTGAACTTCGCGATGAGCGCGTTTCTGTCCTCCTCGCCCACGTCGGGGTCGATGACGTACATGAGCTCGTAGTTCTCTGCGGTCTTTGCCAAATGAAACACCTCCTTATGGTCTTTTGGCCCCCGGTCGCGCCGGGAGCAAGGATAAAATAGTCTTACGGCATACGCCGATAAGCCATTAAATTATACACGAAATCGGGGGAATGTCAAGAAAAAGAAATTTTCGTTGCGGAAAAAGGGTTGACAACGCAAAAGGCATGTTGTAGAATAATCCTCGCCGCTGTTGAGGACGTTTAGCTCAGCTGGTAGAGCATCCGCTTGACGTGCGGAAGGTCGCAGGTTCGAGTCCTACAACGTCCACCAAAAAGAAGACCACCCATCGGGGTGGTCTTCTTTTTGCGTAAGCGCGGCGAGACGCGGACCTGCGACCCGTGCCGAGGGCACGTTGAGCCCGCGGCGCGGGCGGAACATGCGCGGATGCGGCTGCGCAGCAGCAGGCATCCGCAGGTTCGAGTCCTACAACGTCCACCAAAAATAACGAGACCGCTTTATGCGGCCTCGTTATTTTTTTATGGTTGCAGGACTCGAAAGGCGGCTCTTGGCAACATGCCGGTGGCATGTTGCAACCGCCGTGGCTTTTCCGCAGGAAAGCGAGTCCTACAACGTCCCCCCACTTTATCCTTGTCTCCCGCGGCGGGGTATAGTATAATCACAGCAAGGATAACAACGCTTTTTCGGGAGGTCAGCATGAGCAGAGCCAAGATCGTTCTTTCCGCGGTCCTCGCGGGCATGTGTATCGCTTTCGGCGGCGTGGTGTTCCTGTCGCTGGAGAACAAAGTCGTGGGCGCGGCGCTTTTCGCCATCGGCCTGTTCGTCATCTGCACGTTCGGCTTCCATCTTTTTACCGGCAAGGTCTGCTATGTTTTCCGGAACGATCGCCGTTACGCGCTCGACCTGCCGCTGATATGGCTCGGGAACCTGGCGGGCACCGGTCTCGTCGCCGGCCTCGTCAGCCTGACGCGCGCGGCGCCGGCGCTGGCGGAAAAGGCCATGGCGCTTTGTCAGGTGAAGCTGGACGACAGCCTGCTGAGCCTTTTCCTGCTGGGCGTGCTGTGCAATATCTTCATCTACATCGCCGTGGAGGGCTTCGCCAAAAATCCGCACGAGCTGGGCAAGTATCTGTCGATCTTTTTCGGCGTGATGGTCTTCATCCTCGCCGGGACGGAGCACTGCGTGGCGGATATGTTCTACTTCTGGATGGCCGGCGCCTGGTCCGGCGGCGCGGTCCTGCGCCTTTTGGCGATCACCCTCGGCAACGTTGTGGGCGGCTGCGGCTTCTGCCTGCTGCACGGTCTTGTCGCCGGAGCAAAAAAGCCGTAAACGAAGAATGTCGCTAAAAACGCCGCCTGCGGGCGGCGTTTTTTTTATTCACTTTTTTCGATCCGCAGCGTCCCCGCCTCGACGGCGAGATGCGCCGTATCGCCCGCCGCGAGACGCCCTTCCAGCAGCGCCTCCGCCAGCGGATCCTCCACGCGGGTCTGGACGGCGCGCCGCATGGGCCGCGCGCCCTGGTTTTCCTTCGCCGTCTCCGCCGCCAGCAGCGCCGCCGCCTCCGCCGGCCACGTCAGCGTCACGCCACGCGCGGCGAGCCGCTCCGCCGTGCCGCGCAGCATGAGCTCCGCGATCAGGGCGAGCTCCTTCTCCCGCAGCGGCGCGAAGACGACGGTCTCGTCGATACGGTCCAGGAATTCCGGCCGGAAAGCGCGCTTCAGCGCGGCCAGCGCGTCCTGCCGTCCGCGCCGCCCGTCCGCCCCGTCGGGGAGGAAGCCCACGCTCCGCCCGCCGCCCGGCTTCTCCGCCCCCACGTTGGACGTCATGATGACGATGGTGTTCCGGAAGTCGACGCGCCGCCCCCGCGCGTCCGTCAGCGCGCCGTCCTCCATGATCTGCAGCAGGATGTTTGTGATGTCCGGGTCGGCCTTCTCCAGCTCGTCGAACAGCACCACGGCGTACGGCCGCCGCCGCACCTTTTCGGTCAGCTGGCCGCCCTCGTCGTGGCCCACGTATCCCGGCGGCGAGCCCAGCAGGCGCGACGCGGCGTGCTTTTCCATGTATTCGGACATGTCGAGCCGGATCAGGGCGTTCTCGTCGCCGAAAACGGCCTCCGCCAGCGCGCGGCAGAGCGCGGTCTTGCCCACGCCGCTGGGCCCGAGGAACAGGAACGACCCCATGGGCCGCCGCGGATCCTTCAGCCCCACGCGTCCGCGCCGGATGGCCCGCGTCACGGCGGCGACGGCCTCGTCCTGACCCACGACGCGCCGGCGCAGCGCTTCGTCCAGCGCCAGCAGACGCTGGCTCTCCGTCCGGCTGAGCGCCGTGACGGGGATGCCCGTCCAGAGGGAGACCACCGCGGCCACGTCCTCCGCCGTGACCTGCCGCCCGCCCTGGCCGCAGAGTGTCCGGCGCCGGGCGTCCAGCGCCGCCTGCGCTTCCCGTTCCCGGTCGCGCACGGCGGCGGCCCGCTCGAAATCGCGGTTGAAAACGGCCGCTTCCAGCTCGTCCGTGAGTTTTTTCACGTCCTCCTCCAGCGCGCGCAGCGCCGGGTCGGGCCGCGCCTTGTCCAGCCGCACCCGGGCCGCCGCCTCGTCGATGAGGTCGATGGCCTTGTCCGGCAGCCGCCGGTCGGGCAGATACCGCGCCCCCAGCGTCACCGCCGCCTCCACGGCCTCGTCGCTGATACGGAGCCGGTGGTGCGCCTCGTACCGGTCGCGCAGTCCCGCCAGGATGGCCGCGGCGGCCGCGGGCGTCGGCTCCTCCACCGTGACGGGCTGGAAACGCCGCTCCAGCGCGGCGTCCTTCTCGATGTGCTTCCGGTATTCCTCCAGCGTCGTCGCCCCCACTACCTGCAGCTCCCCGCGGGAGAGCGCGGGCTTCAGGATGTTGGACGCGTCGATGGCGCCCTCCGCCGCACCCGCGCCGATGATGGTGTGCAGCTCGTCGATGAACAGGATCACGTCCCCCGCCCGGCGCACGTCGGCCAGCACGGTCCTGACGCGCTCTTCAAAATCGCCGCGGTACTTCGTCCCGGCCACCATCCCGGACATATCGAGGGCGACGAGTCTCTTGCCGGCCAGCGCCGCCGGCGCCTCCGCCGCGACCATCACCTGCGCCAGCCCCTCCGCCACGGCCGTCTTGCCCACGCCCGGCTCCCCAATGAGCACGGGGTTGTTCTTCGTCCGGCGGGACAGGATCCCGACGACGCGCTCGATCTCCTTCTCCCGTCCGACGACGGGGTCGAGCAGGCCCTTCGCCGCGGCGGCGGTCATGTCCCGGGCGTACTGGTCCAGCGTCCGCGTTTCCGGATGGGGCGCGCGCTCCGGCGTCTGCGTCCGGCCCGCGGGCAAGGCATCCGCCATCTCCGCGTACAGCCGGTCGGGATCCGCCCCGGCGGACAGGATGATCCGGGAGGCCGCGCTGCCCCGCTCCCGCAGGATGCCCATCAAAAGCTGCTCCGTCCCGATACTGCCCCGCCCTTCCGCTGCGGCCGCGGCGATCTCGATGACGTGCCTTGCCCGCGGGGTCAGGCCCTGCACGGTGGTGCTGCCGCCCTCGCCCCGGCCCATCTGCCGCTCCACGGCCTGCTCCGCGAACGTCCGCGTCACGCCCGCGGCGGTGAGCGCCCGCTCCGCCGCGCCCGGCGCGGACAGCAGCGCCAGCAGGATATGCTCGCTGCCGACGTAGCCGTGGCCGCGGGCCGCGGCGTGTTCGTGGGCGGCGTAAAGCGCGCGCTTCGCTTTATCGGTGAATCGATCGTCAAAATGCATGGTCAAAAACGCCTCCGGCCAGGTTATGGCCAGAAAAACGGCCCGCTATAACCCCGACAGGGTACAAATAGTATAAAAGCTATTGATTTTTTGGATTTTCGTGTTACAATACTTTCGGAAAAAAAGCCCGCCGACAGGGCGCGGGCTAAGGAGCATTTTGAAAGCGGAGGTAAATAACATGGCTCATAAGATCACGGATTCCTGCATTTCCTGCGGCGCCTGTGCCGACACCTGCCCGGTCAGCGCTATTGCTGAGGGCGAAGCCCATTACGAAGTGGACGCCAACGCCTGCATCGACTGCGGTGCCTGCGAGGGCGCTTGCCCCACCGGCGCGATCGTCGCTGAATAAAGGGAGAAAACGACAAGGGGGCGGCGTCTGCCGCCCCCGCTTTTCGTATACGATGGAATTTATGGAACTGTGGCGCGGCGGTCCGCGCATGGTCAAAGAAAGCTGCGCCTATCCCGTGGGCGCCGACTCGGTGCTGCTGGCGGATTTCGCCGCGGCGGGCCGGGGCGTGCGGCTGCTGGATATGGGCTGCGGCTCCGGCCTCATCGCCCTGCTCCTGCTCTGGCGGGAGGCAACGCTCACGGCGGACGGTATCGAGCTCGATCCCGCCGCCGCGGCGGAAGCGCGGGCAAACGCGGCGGCCAACGGCCTCGCGGAGCGGTTCCGCGTGATGACGGGCGACGTACGCGCGCTGCATGAGCGGGACACGGGCGGCCGGTACGACGTCGCCGTGGCCAACCCGCCCTATTTCGCCGCGGACAGCGGGGAAAAGCCCGCCGACCCGGCCCGCCGCCGCGCGCGGAGCGAGGAGGGCTGTACGCTGGAGGAGCTGGCGGCGGCCGCGGCGCGTCTCGTGAAAAACGGCGGCCGCTTCTGCTTCGTTTACCGGCCGGAGAGATTGGCGGAGGCGCTCGCCGTCATGCGGGCGCACCGGCTGGAGCCGAAGCGGCTGCGCCTCGTGCACGATACCGTTTCGGCCGCGCCGTCGGCCGCGCTCATCGAATGCCGTCTCGGCGGCGGGACGGGGCTCGCGGTCGAGCCGCCGCTCGTCATGAAGGACGCGGACGGCGCGATGACGGCGGAGGCGCGCCGCATTTACCACAGGGAGTAAGGAGGGCTTATGAGCGGAAAACTGATCCTTGTCGCCACGCCCATCGGCAACCTGGGCGATCTCTCGCCCCGGGGCGAGCGGGCGCTGGCGGAGGCAGACTTCATCGCCGCGGAGGATACGCGCGTCACGCTGAAGCTGCTCAACCATTTCGGTATCAAAAAGCCGCTGGTGAGCTATCATGAGCACAACCGGGCGGAAAGCGGCCGCCAGATCGTGGATCGCCTGCTGGCGGGGGAGACCTGCGCCCTCGTAACGGACGCGGGCATGCCCGCCATCTCCGACCCCGGGGAGGATATCGTCCGTCTGGCGGCGGAGGCCGGCGTGGAAACGGTCGTCGTGCCGGGCCCCTGCGCCGCGGTGTCGGCGCTGGCCCTTTCCGGCCTGCCCACGGCCCGCTTCGTGTTCGAGGGGTTCCTTCCCGCGGCGAAGAGCGCGCGGGCCGACCGTCTTGCGGAGCTGGCCGCCGAAACGCGCACGCTCGTTTTCTACGAGGCGCCCCATAAGCTGCGGGCCACGCTGGCCGATATGGTGCAGATCCTCGGCGCGGAGCGGCGGATCTCCCTCGCCCGGGAGCTGACCAAGGTGCATGAGGAGGTCGTCCGCACCACGCTGGGCGGCGCGGCGGCGCGCTACGCCGACGCGGAGCCCGTGGGCGAATTCGTCCTCGTGGTGGAGGGCGCGGCGGAGCAGGCGGGGCCGGAGGTGTCCTTTGAGGAGGCCGTGGAGCGGACGCGCCGCTACCAGGCGGAAGGCCTGCCGCTCAAGGCCGCGGCCAAAAAATGCGCCGCGGAGACGGGACACGGCAAAAACGCCCTCTACGCCGCGGCCCTGACGGCGCAGAAAGGATAGCGCCGCCATGATCATCACGATGAACGGCCGGACGCTCACAGTGGACGTCGAGCGGACGAAACGGTTTTATGAAACGTGCGTCACCGCCGCGGAGACCTGCTCCTGCGCCGGTTGCCGCAATTTCGGCCTGGCCGCGGAGGCGCTCCCCCCGGCGGTCGGGGCGTTTTTCGCCTCGCTCGGCGTCGACGCGCGCAAGCCGGCCGAGATATACGTCCTGCATGCGGAGGCGGACGGCCGCGCTCTGCACTACGGCGGCTTTTACCATCTCTGCGGCCGGCTCGAAACGGGCTCCGCCGCGGAACCGGGCTTTACCGCCGTTGCGGACGGCTTTGCCGTCGCCTTTACCGACCGGATCGATCTGCCGGAGCAGACGCTGCCCGCGCCCGCGCTGCAGATGGAGATCGACTTCTGCGGCGTGCCGTGGAAGCTGGATACGCCAAACCCCTATTGAGAAACAAAAAAGCGCCCGCCTTGCAAGGCGGGCGCTTTTCTTATCGGGTCGGGGATCAATACACGCTTCTCTTCGTGTAGTGGGTGTGCAGGAGCTCGTGGGCCTTGTGGCTGTTGGGCTCGCCGAGGTAGTTGTCGTACAGTTCCTTGACCTCGGGGTTCTCGTGGCTCTTGCGGAGCGTCATGGCCGCGTCCTCGTTGTAAAGGGCGCTGGCGCGGATGGCGCGGATGTCCTTGTAGTTGTGGACATAGCCGGGCTGATGGGGCTGGCCGCCGCCGTTCACGCAGCCGCCGGGGCAGCACATGACCTCGATGAAGTGATAATCCTTCTCGCCGGCCTTGACCATGTCGAGCAGCTTCGCGGCGTTGTTGAGGCCGGAGGTGACGGCCACGCGGACCTTGGTGCCGTCCAGATCGTACTCGGCTTCCTTGATGCCTTCGGTGCCGCGGACTTCCTTGAAGTCAGGCGGGGTCAGCTGCTTGCCGGTGACGACTTCGTACACGGTGCGGAGCGCCGCTTCCATCACGCCGCCGGTGGCGCCGAAGATGTGGCCGGCGCCGGAGGCGATGCCCAGGAACGGGTCGCAGACCTCGTCGGGCAGCTCGGTGAACTTGATGCCGGCGCGCTTGATCATGTTGGCCAGCTCGCGGGTGGTCAGGGACACGTCGATGTCCTGATAGCCGTCGCGGCCCAGCTCGGGACGGGCGCACTCGAACTTCTTCGCGGTGCAGGGCATGATGGACACGCAGAAGATGTCTTTCGGATCAATGCCCATCTTTTCGGCGTAATACGTCTTAACGAGCGCGCCGTACATGCCCTGGGGGCTCTTGCAGGTGGACAGGTTATCGGTGAACTCGGGATAATACTCCTCGCAGAACTTGATCCAGCCGGGGCTGCAGGAGGTGATCATCGGCAGCTTGCCGCCGTTCTTCAGCCGGTTCAGCAGCTCCGTGCCTTCTTCCATGATGGTGATGTCGGCGGCGTTGTCGACGTCGAACACCTTGTCGAAGCCGAGACGGCGGAGCGCCGCGATCAGCTTGCCCTCGACGTTGGTGCCCATCGGCAGACCGAAGCATTCGCCCAGCTGCGCGCGGACGGAGGGCGCCGGCGCCACGACGACGTGCTTCGCCGGATCGGCGAGAGCCGCCCAGACCTTATCGGTGTCGTCCCGCTCGGTGAGCGCGCCCACCGGGCAGACGGAGATGCACTGGCCGCAATGGACGCAGGCGGTGCTGGCCAGCGGCATGTCGAAGGCGGAGGAGATGTGGGTATCATAGCCGCGCTCGTTGGCGCCGATGACGCCGGTGAACTGGTTCTTCCGGCACACGGCCACGCAGCGGCGGCAGAGGATGCACTTGGAGTTGTCGCGGATCAGATGGATGGCGGAATCGTCGATGTCGGGCTCCTTCGTGGGGTTGCCGTACTTATACTGATCGACGCCGTACTCGCGGGCGAGGGTTTGCAGTTCGCAGTCGGTGCTGCGCGGGCAGGAAAGACAGTCCATCCTGTGGTTGGAGAGGATGAGCTCCAGTGTCTTTTTGCGGTTGGCCCGCAGGGTCGGGGTGTTGGTGTAAACTTCCATGGGAGAGCCGTCTCTCTGGGCCTCCACCGGGTAGACGCACGCCGCGCAGAGGGAACGGGCGCCCTTGACCTCGCACAGACACATGCGGCAGGCGCCGATGGCGTTGATGTCCTTCAGGAAGCAGAGCGTCGGTATCCGGATACCGGCGACCTCGGCAGCGTCCAGGATGGTGCTGCCTTCGGGTACCTCAACAAGTACGCCGTCGATTTTAACTTTGACCATGACAATTGCTCCTTTATGTATTGCGTACCCTTTTGGAAGTTGGCGGGCACATAAAATAAAGGGGACAAACCCCCAAGTTTGTTATAAATATAACAGGAATCGCTGCGTTTGTCAACGCGATACGTGAACTTTTACCCGGAAAAAGTTTGGTTTTTTGCGAAAAAAGTCAAAGGGCAAAACCGCCGTCCGCGGCCAGCACCTGGCCTGTGATGAACGAAGCCCTGTCAGAGGCGAAAAATGCCACCGCCGCGGCGGCCTCCTCAGGAGTCCCGATGCGGCCCAGCGGCGTCGCCTCCGCCAGCGCCGCGAGCTCCTCCGCGCTCAGCCGGGCGTTCATGGCGGTCGCGATGACGCCGGGCGCCACGCAGTTCACCGTGATGCCCGAGGGGCCCAGCTCCTTCGCCAGCGACTTCGTCAGTCCGATGACGGCCGCCTTGCTGGCGGCGTAGGCCGCCTCGCAGGAGGCGCCGGCGATCCCCCACATGGAGGAGACGGTGACGATCCGGCCGCGCTTTTGCCGCACCATGGCCGGGATGACCGCGCGGCAGGCGTTGTAAACGCCCTCCGCGTTGACGGCAAAAAGCCGCCGCCACTCCTCGGGCGGCGTGTCCTGCAAAAGACCGAAGCCGGCCACGCCCGCGTTGGCCACCAGCACGTCCGCGTCCCCCGCGGCCCGCGCCAGCGCGTCCATGTCCTCCGGGCGCGCCACGTCGCCGCGCACGGCTTCTCCGCCCGTCTCCGCGGCCAGCGCCAGCGCCTCGCGCTCACTGTGCAGATAGTTGATGACGACGTGAAAGCCGTCCGCCGCCAGCGCGCGCACGCAGGCCGCGCCGATCCCGCGGGCGCCGCCCGTCACGATCGCGGTCTTTTTCATGCTCTTTTCGCCTCCGTCGTAATGATACCTCGCGCTGTTTCGCAAAACAACGCAAAATTTTTGTCAAAACATCATAAAACAGCTAAATATTTCAGGATCAGCAGCAGCGCCACGCCCGGCAGGCCCAAAATGCCCGTCACGGCGGCGTTGACCCAGTTCACGCCGAGCGAGATGCCGAACCCCGCGCCGAGATAGTTGATGAGCAGCAGCGCCGCGAAGCCCAGCGCCGTGTTGATGAGCAGGCGCAGGATGAAGCGGATGGGCTTGGCAAAAACGGCCACCGTCAGCAGCACGAGCACGCCGGCGATGAGCGATACGATGGTGTATTCGGAAATGACCAAAACGATGTCTCCTTTCATGGCCGCCGCGCGCGGCCCGATGGGCAAATGCAAAAATTTGGACGGATTATTTCGCGCCTCGCGGCGCACACTATAAACGACGCGGCAAGGTCCCGGATAAGACCGGTGCCGGGAGCAAAACTCCCTTTGGCGAAAGGTCAGGGACCGGTGCGAAAGGCGCCTCGCGTCTTGAGTGCGGCGGGTGCGGTATGCGCGCCCGCCGCGGTGTTTTTTACGGATCCCGCCGCAGGCTCTTCAGCAGGGCGATCTCCTTGGCGTAGCCCGCCAGGTCGTTCGGCGTTTCCAGGAAGAACGGCAGGTCGCGCAGCGCCGGGTGGTTGATGATACGTTCAAAGGCCTCCAGCCCGATGGTGCCGCCGCCGATGACCTCGTGGCGGTCCTTATGCGCGCCGAGCGGGTTCCTGCTGTCGTTCAGATGGACGGCGCGGAGCCGCTCCAGACCGACGGTCTTGTCGAACGCCGTCAGCACGCCGTCCAGCTCGTTCACGATGTCGTACCCCGCGTCGTTCACGTGGCACGTGTCGAGACAGACGCCCAGCTTTTCCGGCAGGGCGACGCGGTCGATGATCTCCCGCAGCTCCTCGAAGCGGCTGCCGACCTCGGAGCCCTTGCCCGCCATCGTCTCCAGCAGCACCGTCGTCGTCTGCTCCGGGCGCATGACGAGATCCAGCGTCTCGGCGATGAGCTCGATCCCGCGTTCCGTCCCCTGGCCGACATGGCTGCCGGGGTGGAAGTTGTAAAGGCCGCCGGGCGTGTGCTCCATGCGGACAAGGTCGTCCGCCATCGTCTCCCGGGCGAATGCCAGCGTCCGCTCAGCCGCGGCGCAGGCGTTCAGCGTGTAGGGCGCGTGGGCGAGGGAGCCCGCGATGCCGTTCTCTTCGGAAAAAGCGAGGAACGCCGCCACGTCCGCGGGGTCGATGTCCTTCGCGGCGCCGCCGCGGGGGTTGCGGGTGAAGAACTGGAACACGTTGGCGCCCAGGGAAACGGCCTCGCGTCCCATGGCCAGATACCCCTTCGAGGCGGAGAGATGACAGCCTATCTTGAACATACGGGGGCCTCCTTTGCAAAACTGCTGCCATTGTATCACAAATTGTGGTACAATGGAAATGATCCAGAAAACTTTTGCGAGGTGCCCTATGCGCGAAATATCATATGAAGATATCGTCTCCGCCGTCAGCGCGCTGTGTATCAGGGCGGCGACCCGCCTGCCGCCGGACGTGGCCATGGCCATCGAGTGCGCGAGCGAGGCGGAGCCATCGGACGCCGGCCGCGCCGCGCTGGAGGATATCATGGCGAACTTCACCTGCGCCGCGATGGAGGATATCCCCATCTGCCAGGACACGGGCATGGCCGTCGTCTTTGCCGACGTGGGGCAGGAGGTCCACATCGCGGGCGGCCTGCTGGCGGACGCCGTGACCGAGGGCGTGCGCCGCGGGTATACGGAGGGCGGCCTGCGCGCCTCCGTCGTCGCGGATCCGCTCCGGCGGGAGAACACCGGGGACAATGCCCCGCCCGTCCTCCATATCCGGCTCACGGCCGGCGACAAGCTCGCGCTCACCGTCGCGCCGAAGGGCTTCGGCAGCGAGAATAAAAGCGCCGTGAAGATGTTCCTCCCCTCGGCGAAGCCGGAGGAGATCGAGGATCATATCGTTTCCGTCGTGGCCGCCGCGGGGGCCGATCCCTGCCCGCCCGTCATCGTGGGCGTTGGCCTCGGCGGCACGCAGGACAAGGCGGCGGAGCTCGCCAAGCGGGCGCTGCTGCGTCCGCTCGACCGGCAGAACCCCGACGCGTATTACGCCAGGCTGGAGCGGCGCACGCTGGCGAAGATCAACGGCCTCGGCATCGGGCCGCAGGGCTTCGGCGGCCGGAACACGGCTCTCGCCGTGCACATCGAGCCGTACCCGACGCATATCGCCGGCCTCCCCTGCGCCGTCTGTATCAGCTGCCACGCCACCCGCCGCGCCTCCTGCACGCTGTAAGCGTCTCTGACCGCGCCTCCCCTCCCGGGGAGGCGCTTTTGCGTCTTCGGGAAAAGATTGACCTTTTCCCACCCTTGGTATATACTTTATTAATTACAGTGGGATATTAGACTGTAACAGATCACGCGGCAGCCAGCCGCGGCAAAAGGAGAAACAAGTACATGAACAAAGCAGACAAGACCATGGACAAGATCGTCACCCTGTGCAAGAACCGCGGCTTCGTTTACGCCGGCAGCGAAATCTACGGCGGCCTGGCCAACAGCTGGGATTACGGCCCGCTGGGCGTGGAATTCAAAAACAACGTGAAGCGCGCGTGGATGAAGAAATTCGTGCAGGAAAGCCCCTACAACGTGGGGCTGGACGCCGCCATCCTCATGAACCCGCAGACGTGGGTCACCACCGGTCACGTTTCCAGCTTTTCCGATCCCCTGCTGGACTGCAAGGCCTGCAAGGCGCGCCACCGCGCCGACAAGCTCATCGGCGAGGCGTGTCCCGACGTCAACACCGACGCCATGACCTTCGACGAGATGGACGCTTTCATCGCGGCGCACGACGAGATCCTCTGCCCCGTCTGCGGCAAGCATGATTTCACCCCCATCCGCAAATTCAACCTGATGTTCAAGACCGCCATCGGCGTCACGGAGGATTCCTCCTCCGTCTGCTACCTCCGTCCGGAGACGGCGCAGGGCATCTTCGTGAACTTCGCCAACATCCAGCGCACCACCCGCCGCAAGCTGCCCTTCGGCGTCTGCCAGGTGGGCAAGGCTTTCCGGAACGAGATCACCCCGGGCAACTTCACCTTCCGCACGCGTGAGTTCGAGCAGATGGAGTGCGAGTTCTTCTGCAAGCCCGGCACCGATCTGGAGTGGTTCGCTTACTGGAAAGAGTATTGCGAGAACTGGCTCACGAGCCTCGGTATCAGCAAGGAGAACCTGCGCCTGCGCGACCACGAGCCGGCTGAGCTCGCGTTCTATTCCCGCGCCACCACGGATATCGAGTACGCCTTCCCGTTCACCGACTGGGGCGAGCTCTGGGGCATCGCCGACCGGACGGATTACGACCTCGGCCGCCACCAGGAGGCCAGCGGCAAGGACCTCACCTACTTCGACCAGGAGACGGGCGAGCACTATATCCCCTACGTCATCGAGCCCTCGCTGGGCTGCGACCGCGTGGCGCTGGCCTTCCTCTGCGAGGCGTATGACGAGGAGGTCGTGGACGCGGAGAAGAACGACGTGCGCACCGTGCTGCACCTGCACCCTTACCTCGCGCCCTTCAAGTGCGCGGTGCTGCCGCTCTCCAAGAAGCTGGCGGAGCCCGCGACGGCGCTGTATCACCGTCTGCAGAAGCGCTTCATGGTCGATTACGACGACGCCGGCTCCATCGGCAAGCGCTACCGCCGCGAGGACGAGATCGGCACGCCCTACTGCGTGACCTACGACTTCGAGTCGGAGCAGGACGGCTGCGTCACCGTCCGCGACAGGGATACCATGGCGCAGGTGCGTATCAAGATCGACGAGCTGGAAGCTTACATCGCGGAGAAGATCGAGTTCTGATATGAATTGCTGGGACATCATCGATTATAACGGGGGAAAGGGGCCGGCGGACGGCAATCATTACTGGCGCCGCTATACCGTGCCCCACTGGCTGTACGTCGGGCTCATGCTCCTCGCCATCGGCGTGGGGATCGGCCTGGTGTCGCTGTTCGTCTGCTCCGTTTACATGAGCGACGCGGGCTGGAGCATGTTCGTCTCCTACTTTGAAAACCCGCTGATCGTTGTGCTGAACGTGCTGCCCTGCGTGCTGCTGGTGTTCTTTTTCTGGTGCGTCAGCGGCCGCGCCTGGGTCGCCGTCACGGTGCCGGCGCTGCTGATCTATGTGATGTCCGCCATCAACTATTATAAGGTCCGTATCCGCAACGAAGCCTTCACCGCCCGGGATATCCGGCTGGCGGGGGAGGCGCTGGGCATCCTGCCCAACTATAAGCTGGAATTCTCCGGCCGTATCCTGCTGATGCTCGTCACGTTCGCGGCGGCGGTGCTCTTCGCCGTGTTCCTCATGAAGGGCAGGCTGGGCCGCCCGTGGCTGCGCCTTCTCTGCGCCGTGCTCATCGTGGCGCTCTGCGCCGCGCTCTACGTGGGGGTCTACGTCCCCCGCGGCTGGTATGAGAAAACGGAAAACGATTCCGAGCGCATCGAGATCGACCAGTGGGCCCAGCTGGACAGCTTCGTCTCCCGCGGCTTCGTCTATTCCTTCCTGCACACGCTGAAGGATGCCTTCCCCCGCGTGCCGGAGGGATACAGCGCCAAGGAGGCGGCGGCCATCCTCGCCGCCGCGCCCGAGGGCCACATCGCGGACGATAAAAAAGTCAGCGTCATCGCGCTCATGCTGGAATCGTACGCGGACCTGTCCACCATCGCGGAGGTCCCCCTCGCGTACGATCTGTACGCGCCGTTCCATGCGCTGCAGGCGGAGAGCCGGTCCGGCTTTATCGTCTCCAACACCTTCGGCGGCGGCACGACGAATTCGGAGCGCGCTTTCCTCACCGGCTACGCCGAGCAGGAGGATTACAACACCCGCACGAATTCCTACGTCTGGTATCTCCGCGGCGAGGGGTACCATACCGAGGGGATCCACCCCGGTCTCAACTGGTTCTATAACCGCCGCAACGTCAACGAGTATCTGGGCTTTGAGGACTATTATTTCCTCGGCGATCTGGAGGGGCTCGACCGCCCGGACGTCACGTTCTTCCCCGCGGTCCGCGCGCTGTACGACGCACGGGACAGGTCCGTCCCCTATTTCTCCTACAGCATCTCGTTCCAGAACCACGGCGCCTATGACGCGACGTCCACCGTGGACGAAGCGTATATCGAGCGCGGCGGCATGACGGACGCCAGCTATAACATCCTCAACAACTACCTCGCCGGCATCGCGGAGACGACGGAGCTGCTGGCCGATTTCGTGGACGGCTTCCGGGACGAGCCCGACCCCGTCGTCATCGTCGTCTACGGCGACCACATGCCCTGGCTCGGCGACGGCGACTCCGTCATCGCGGACCTCGGTATCAACGCCGACCGCTCCACGGAGGAGGGGTTTCTGCACTACTACTCCACGCCGTATCTCATCTGGGCCAACGACGCGGCGAAGCGCGTCACCGGGAACGACTTCACCGGCGACGGCGGGCGCATATCCGCCTGCTTCCTGATGAACGAGCTCTTCACGCTCTGCTCGTGGGACGGTCCCGCCTTCATGGCGGTGGCCGACGGTGTGCGCGAGCACGTCTCCGTCATCCAGACGGCGGACGGCTGGTACGCGGAGGACGGGCGCTATGTCCGCGCCCTCTCCGAAGACGCCGCGGCGCGTTTCCGCGCCTATGATTACGCCGCGTATTACAGCAAGCGGCACTTCGCATACTAAGGAGAGACATGGACGAAAACGAGAAGAAAACCGAAGCGGAGCGTCCCTCCGGCGGCGGCACCGGCGCCCAGTTCGTGAAGAAGATCGGCGTCGTCGGCTGCGTGCTCTTTCTGGGCCTCTTCGTCGCCTTCCTGATCTTCTGCTTCACGGCGAAGCCGGCGGACAAAACGGGCGACGCGCCTCCCGCCTATGAGCAGACGGAGGAGAGCCATGGCTGATCTTATCGCCGCCGTCTCCACCGGTCATGAGCGGGCCGCCATCGCCATCCTGCGCCTCTCCGGCGACGGGGCGGCGGAGGCCGCCGCCCGCGTTTTCCGTCCGCGGAAAGGGAGCCTTGCAGACGCCGCGCCGGGGCGCATGACGCTCGGCGCGCTGCTGGATCAGGAGGGGCGTCCCATCGACCACTGTCTCTGCGTCCTGCACCGCGCCCCCCGTTCCTATACGGGGGAGGACACGGCGGAGCTCCATTGTCACGGCTCGCCCGCCGTCCTGGCGGAGGGCCTCGCGGCGCTGTATGCCGCCGGCGCCCGTCCCGCGGAGCCGGGCGAATTCACGAAACGCGCTTTTCTGAACGGCAAGCTGGGCCTCACGGAGGCCGAGGCCGTCATGGACGTCATCGACGCCGATAACGCCGTCGCCCTCCGCAACGCGGCGGGCCAGCTGGGCGGCGCTCTGCGCCGCCGGGCGGACGGCGTGTACGACGCGCTGGTGGATATCGCCGCCCACTTCCATGCCGTCATCGACTGGCCGGACGAGGACCTCGAGCCCTTTGAGCTGACCGCCTACGGCGCAACGCTCGCCCGCGCGGAGCAGTCGCTCACCGCGCTGCTGGCCACGGCGGAGCGCGGCCGCCTCATCAAGGACGGCGTCCTCTGCGCCATCATCGGGCGGCCCAACGTGGGCAAAAGCTCGCTTTTGAACGCCCTTCTGGGCTATGACCGCGCCATCGTCACGGCCACGGCCGGCACCACGCGGGACACGCTGGAGGAGCGTGCCGTCATCGGCGGCGCGGTCCTGCGGCTCACGGATACCGCCGGCCTGCGCGACACGGCGGATACCATTGAAAAGCTCGGCGTCGCCCGGGCGGAGCAGGCCGCGGCGGAGGCCGCCGTGCTCATCGCCGTGTTCGACGGCGCCGCGCCGCTGACCGCGGACGACGAGACGGTGCTGACCAAGCTCGCCGCCGCCGACCGCGGCGTCGCCGTCCTCAATAAAAGCGACCTGCCGCCCCTGGCGGACGCGTCGCGCCTTGAAAAAACGGGCCGTCCCGTGGTCCGGCTCTCCGCCGCGACCGGGGAGGGGCTCGACCGGCTGGCCGCCGCGCTGGAGACGCTTTATCCGGCCTGCGCCGCGCCGGAGGGGGAGATCCTTACCAACGCCCGCCAGGCGGGCGAGGTCCTGCGCGCCCGGGACGCGCTCCGCGCCGCGCGGGAGGCCATGGAGGCCGGCTTCACGCCGGACGCCGTCCTGGCGGACGTGGAGAGCGCGATGGAGGCGCTCGCCGCCATGACGGGCCGCGCCGTGCGGGACGATACGGTCAGCCGTATCTTCAGCCGCTTCTGCGTGGGAAAATAAAAAACAAGCGGGAAATCTGTTGCGGCCGTCGGGCCTGCGTGCTATAATAAATCGGTTTGATAAAACTTAAAAAGTTTTTTATGATACACGCGTTAACAGGACAAAAAATCTTATGTAATAGGAGAAACAATATGAGCAAAAAGTACGTTTACCTTTTTTCCGAAGGCAACGCCACCATGCGTGAGCTGCTGGGCGGCAAGGGCGCGAACCTGGCGGAGATGACCAACATCGGCCTCCCCGTGCCCCAGGGCTTCACCATCACCACCGAGGCCTGCACCAAGTATTATGAGGACGGCCGCAAGATCAACGACGCCATCATGGCCGAGATCATGGAATATGTGGAAAAGATGGAGCAGATCAACGGCAAGAAGTTCGGCGATCTTACGAACCCGCTGCTGGTCTCCGTCCGTTCCGGCGCCCGGGCCTCCATGCCCGGCATGATGGACACCATCCTGAACCTGGGCCTGAACGACGAGGTCGTGGCCGCCATGATCGCGGGCAACCCCGACCCCAATTTCGAGCGGTTCGTCTATGACTCCTACCGCCGCTTCATCCAGATGTTCTCCGACGTCGTCATGGAGGTGGGCAAGAAGTATTTCGAGCAGCTCATCGATGAGATGAAGGAGCGCAAGGGCGTCAAGCTGGATATCGAGCTGAACGCGGCCGATCTGAAGGAGCTCGCGGAGCAGTTCAAGGCCGAGTACAAAAAGCAGATCGGCGCCGACTTCCCCGCCGACCCCAAGACCCAGCTTTATGAAGCCATCCGCGCGGTGTTCCGCAGCTGGGACAACCCCCGGGCCAACGTGTACCGCCGCGACAACGATATCCCCTACTCCTGGGGCACCGCCGTCAACGTCATGCCCATGGTGTTCGGCAACCTGAACGACAATTCCGGCACCGGCGTCGCTTTCACCCGCGATCCCGCCACCGGCGAGAAGAAGCTGATGGGCGAGTTCCTCACCAACGCCCAGGGCGAGGACGTCGTGGCCGGCGTCCGTACGCCCATGCCCATCGCCCAGATGGAGGAAAAGTTCCCCGAGGCGTACAACGAGTTCGTCAAGGTCTGCGACACGCTGGAAACGCATTACCGAGACATGCAGGATATGGAGTTCACCGTGGAGAACGGCAAGCTCTACATGCTCCAGTGCCGCAGCGGCAAGCGCACGGCCCAGGCCGCGCTGAAGATCGCCTGCGACCTGGTGGACGAGGGCATGATCGACGAGAAGAAGGCCGTCGCCATGATCGACCCGCGCAACCTGGACACCCTGCTCCATCCGCAGTTCGACGTCGCCGCCCTCAAGCAGGCGGAGGCCATCGGCCGCGGCCTTGGCGCCAGCCCCGGCGCCGCCTGCGGCAAGGTCGTCTTCACGGCGGAGGACGCCGTGGCCTGGAAGGAGAACGGCGAAAAGGTCGTCCTCGTCCGGCTCGAGACCTCGCCGGAGGATATCACCGGCATGAAGGCCAGCCAGGGCATCCTGACCGTCCGCGGCGGCATGACGAGCCACGCGGCGGTGGTCGCCCGCGGCATGGGCACCTGCTGCGTCTCCGGCTGCGGCGATATCGTCATGGACGAGGCCAACAAAAAGTTCACCCTCGGCGGCAAAACGTTCCGTGAGGGCGACTTCATCTCCATCGACGGTTCCACCGGCAACATCTACGACGGCGTCATCCCCACCGTGGACGCCACGATCTCCGGCTACTTCGGCCGCATCATGGACTGGGCCGACAAATACCGCACCATGAAGGTGCGCACCAACGCGGACACCCCGCGCGACGCGAAAAAGGCCCGCGAACTGGGCGCGGAGGGCATCGGCCTCTGCCGCACCGAGCATATGTTCTTCGAGGCGGACAGGATCGCGGCGTTCCGCGAGATGATCTGCTCCGACACGGTCGAGGAGAGAGAAGCGGCCCTCGCCAAGATCGAGCCCATGCAGCAGCAGGACTTCGAGGAGCTCTATGAGGCGATGGAGGGCTATCCCGTCACCATCCGCTTCCTGGATCCCCCGCTGCACGAGTTCGTGCCCAACACGGAGGAGGAGATCGCGCTCCTCGCCAAGACCCAAGGCAAGAGCGTCGAGGCTATCAAGGCCATCATCACCGGCCTGCATGAGTTCAACCCGATGATGGGCCACCGCGGCTGCCGTCTCGCCGTCACCTATCCGGAGATCGCGAAGATGCAGACCCGCGCCGTCATCCGCGCCGCCATCAACGTGCAGAAGCGGCACCCCGGCTGGCAGGTCGTGCCCGAGATCGAGATCCCGCTCGTCGGCGAGCGCAAGGAGTTCAGCTATGTCAAGAGCTTCGTCACCGCCGTCGCGGACGCGGAGATCGCGGCCTCCGGCGTCGATCTGAAGTACCAGGTGGGCACCATGATCGAGATCCCGCGCGCCTGCCTTACCGCGGACGAGATCGCGAAGGAAGCCGACTTCTTCTGCTTCGGCACCAACGACCTGACGCAGATGACCTTCGGCTTCAGCCGTGACGACGCCGGCAAGTTCCTCACGTCCTACTACGACGCCAAGATCTATGAGAACGACCCCTTCGCCAAGCTGGACCAGACCGGCGTCGGCCGCCTCATGGATATGTGCGTGAAGCTGGGCAAGGGCGCCAACAAGGCCATGCATATCGGCATCTGCGGCGAGCACGGCGGCGACGCCGCTTCCGTGGAGTTCTGCCACTCCATCGGCCTTGACTACACGTCCTGCAGCCCCTACCGCGTGCCCATCGCCCGCCTTGCCGCGGCCCAGGCCGTCATCAAGGCGGAGGAGAAGGCCGCCGCGAAGGGCGATGACCGCCGCGCCCAGATCGAGGAGAAGATCGCTTCCGCCAAGGTCGTCATCAAGGACGCCGCCGAGAAGCTGCAGACCAGCGCCGCCGGCGCCACCGAGGAACTTATGGACGTCCTCTCCGCCGGCATGAAGAGTCTGAAGGCCGGCTGGGACGAAGCCAAGAAGACCTACGGCGAGGAAAAGAAGAACAAATAAACCGCATCAGACGATGAAACAGGCGCGCCCCTCCCGGGTGCGCCTGTTTTTTCCGGTCCCTTGCCTTTTTTTGCGCGGCTGCGTCCTTTCTTGCCAGCCTTCCCGGCAAGAGCACGCGGCGCATTGACACGCTTTTCCGGTTTGTGCTATCGTACAGACAGAAGCGTGACGCGCCTTTTTCCGGCCCCCCGGGAGGCGCGCACAGCGGCAAGGAGGCAGCTATGACGTATCTCGGTATCGATATGGAACTTCAGAACGTGCCGGCTCTGGACCCGGCGTTTATCCCCTTCGGGGTCTGGATGCAGGCTTATCTGCGGGAGGCGGACCGCCCCTTTTCTGTGGCGGTGGAGCGGGAGGACGGCAGGATATCCGTCTTTCATTCCCGTCTGCGGGGGCCGGCGTTCGCCGCGGCCAACCGGCGGTTTTTGGAGAGGTACGTCAAGTTCCTGCTTTGGAGCGTCGGCGGCTGGCGGGTCTGGCTCTGCGGCTGTGACGAAGAAGCGGCCGCCCTGCGGGAGGCCTATCGCCCCGGCGGCAGCCGCGCTTTCGACGTGCAGTTCATGGAGGATGTGTTCGAGCGTCCCTTTGAGCTGAGAGTATGCACGGCGCAGACCTTCCCCGCGGCCAACGAGGCGGCCGTCCGCGTGGGCGGCCATATGGGCGGCTGCCGCATCGGCTTTGACGCCGGCGGTTCCGACCGCAAAGTCTCCGCCGTCATCGATGGCGAAACGGTGTATTCCGAGGAGGTCGTCTGGCACCCCAAGACCTCCGCGGATCCCCGGTATCAGTTCGACGGCATCGTGGACGCGTTCCGCACGGCGGCGGCCAGGATGCCCCGGGTAGACGGCATCGGCGTCTCCTCTGCGGGGGTGTTCGTGGGCAACGCGCCCATGGTATCCTCGCTTTTCATCAAGGTGCCCCGCGACCGCCGCGACGAGGTGAAAACGATCTACGAGCGCGCCGCGCGCACCATCGGGGAGCAGGTGCCGCTGGTGGTGGCCAACGACGGCGACGTGACCGCCCTGGCCGGCTCCATGAGCCTGGAGGCCGGGCGTGTGATGGGCCTCGCCATGGGCACCAGCGAAGCCGTCGGCTACGTCGACGCGGAGCGGAACATCCTCGGCTGGTTCAACGAGCTGGCCTTCGCGCCGGTGGACCTGAACGAGAAGGCAGCCCGGGATGAGTGGTCCGGGGATATCGGCGTCGGCTGCAAGTATTTTTCCCAGGACGCCGTCATCAAGCTGGCGCCTGCCGCGGGGATAGCGCTTGCCGACGATCTGACGCCCGCCGAAAAGCTGCGGGCGGTGCAGGCGCTGGCAGAGGCCGGGCGGGAGGACGCACGCGGGATCTTCCTCTCCATCGGCTGTTATCTGGCCCATACGCTGGCGCTTTACAGCCAGTTTTACGACCTGCGTTATCTGTTGGTGCTGGGGCGCGTGGCATCCGGCGTCGGGGGAGAGTTGATCGTGGGTGAGTGCTGCCGCGTGCTGCGGGAGGAATATCCCGCTCTGGCGGAGCGCGTCGCGGTCACGCTCCCGGATGAAAAGTTCCGCCGCGTCGGCCAATCCATGGCGGCAGCCAGCCTGCCGGAGGTATGAGATGATCTGGAAAAACGCGACGCTTTTTATCGACGGCCGGTTCCGGCCCGGAGCTTTCCGGGTGGAGGAGGGGCGCTTTGCCGAGCTGCTGTCCGCCGCGCCCGCGGGGGACGGTGTGGATCTTGGCGGCGCTTACGTCATCCCCGGTCTTGTGGACATCCACAGCCACGGCAATTCCGGCGCCGATTTTTCCGACGGCGACTATGAGGGTCTGGTGCGGATGGCCCGCTTTCTGGCTGGCCGCGGCGTCACCAGCTTCGCGCCGGCGTCCATGACGCTGCCCTACGATACGCTGGCCCGGGCCTTCGCGGTGGGCCGGCGGGTGCACGACACCCGGCCGGAGGGCGCCGCCCGGCTGATGGGCATCCATATGGAAGGCCCCTTTTTTTCCGAAAAGAAAAAGGGCGCCCAGAACGGCGCCTATCTGCAGCTGCCGGACTTTGAGGCGTTCCGGCGGCTCTATGAGGGTTGCGGCGGCCTTGTCCGCATCGTGGACGTGGCGCCGGAGCTGCCCGGGGCGGAGGAGTTCGTCCGCCGGGCGGCGCAGCTCTGTACCGTCTCTGTTGCCCATACCGACACGGATTACGAGGCCGCGGCCCGCGCCTTCGATGCGGGGGCGACCCATCTGACCCATTTGTATAACGCCATGCCCGGTATCCATCACCGCAAGCCCGGCCCCATCGGCGCCGCCAGCGAGCGGGAGAACGTCGTCGCGGAGTTGATATGCGACGGACAGCACGTGCACGAAAGCGCCGTCCGCATGGCCTTCCGTCTGTTCCCCGGCCGCGTCTGCCTGATATCCGACTCGCTCCGCTGCTGCGGCATGCCGGACGGCGCGTATGAGCTGGGTGGCCAGCCGGTGTTCCTGCAGGACGGCGTGGCCCGTCTGGCGGACGGGACGCTGGCCGGCTCGGCCACGGACCTTTTCGGCTGCATGCGGAAGGCCGTTGCCTTCGGCATCCCCCGGGAGCAGGCGGTCCTCTCCGCCACGCGGATACCCGCCGGGGAGATCGGCGCCGCCGATCAGATCGGTTCCATCGCGCCGGGTTTGCTGGCCGACTTCGTGGTCTGCACGCCGTCGCTGGAGCCGGTGTCCGTCTGGATCGGCGGCCGACGCGTGGCGTAACGGACACATTGGCGGAAATTAACGGTACCGCGTGCAAACCGCGGTACCGTTTTTGCGCGTTTTTGGGCCGTTTTGGAGCGAAAAAATACGGTATCGTCACGAAAACGATACCGTATTTTTGCTCTTTTTTGCCGTTTTTTGTACGTTCACGCGTTTACCACGTTCACGGGCTCGCCCGCGAGGAACGAGCGGATATTCTCCGCCGTCGTCTCCATGATGCGCTCCCGCGCCTCCTTCGTGGCCCACGAGATGTGCGGCGTGATGATACAGTTCTTCGCCCGCAGCAGCACGTTGTCCGGCTCGATGGGCTCCGTGGAAACGACGTCCACCGCCGCGAAGGCGACCTTGCCGCTTTCCAGCGCGTCAAAGAGATCCTGCTCCACCACGAGCGGCCCGCGGCTGTTGTTGATGAGGATGACGCCGTCCTTCATCTTCGCGATGTTGGCTTTGTTGATGAGCCCTTGTGTCGCGGGGAACAGCGGGCAGTGGAGGAAGATGAAATCTGACTGCCGGAGCAGCGTGTCGAGGTCCACGTAATCGGCGATGGCGGCGCCCGCCTCCGACCGGTATGTATCGAAGGCGAGGACCTTCGCCTCCATGGCCTTGAGGATCTTGCCCGTGCTCTGCCCGATCCGGCCGAAGCCGATGATACCGGCCGTCTTGCCCGCCACCTCGATGAGCGGATAGTGCCAGTAGCACCAGTCGGGGTTCACCGCCCACTCGCCGCGGTGGACGGAGTCGCTGTGCGCGCCCACGTGGGAGCACGCCTCCAGCAGCAGCGAAACGGCGAACTGGCTCACGTTGGCCGTCCCGTAGACGGGCACGTTCATCACCGGGATGTTCTTTTCCCGCGCGTACGCGACGTCCACGATGTTGTAACCCGTGGCGAGGACGGCGACGGCCTTCAGGGCGGGGCAGGCGTCCATGGTGGCGCGGCTCACCGGCGTCTTGTTGACGACGGCGATGTCCGCGTCGCCGATCCGCTCCGCGATGAGGGGCGATTCGGCGTAGGCGGTCCGGTCATAAACGGTCAGCTCGCCCAGCGCCTCCAGCGGGGCCCAGCTGATGTCCCCGGGGTTTTCGGCATAGCCGTCCAGTACGACGATCTTCATCAGGTCATTCCTCCCGTAGTCATTGCGATTTCTTTTCGAGCATACCACCGCCGCGCCGCCGCGGCAAGAGGAAAAAACTGCGCCGCAATGCGTTATTTTTACCCTTATGCCCGCCGGTACGGCCGTTACAGTTTTCTCAAATGCCCGTAGACGTCGGGATTCACGACGTGGTACGTCTTTTCGCCCTTGAAGAAGGCGGAAAGGCCCTCCATCGCCTCGGTGCACATGCCGAGACGCGTTTTCAGCGGGTTGCTGGCCTGGTGCGGCGTGAGCACCACGTTCTCCAGCGTCAAAAGCTCCGGCAGCGGGTAGGGCTCGTTCTCGAAAACGTCCAGCCCCGCGCCCTTGATGACGTTGTTCTTCAACGCCTCCGCCAGCGCCTTTTCGTCCACCACGGGCCCGCGGGCCGCGTTGACGAGATAGGCGGTGGGCTTCATCATCGCGATCGTTTTCGCGTTCATGAGGTGGTGGTTCTCCGGCGTGTACGGCATGTTCAACGAGATGGCATCCGCCGTGCGGAGCACGTCCTCAAAGCTCATGTAGGTCACGCCGTAGCGCTCCTCCACTTCGGGCGCGGCGCGGAACTTGTCGTAATAGATGACCTTCATACCGAGGCCGGCGGCCTGCTCGGCCACGTCGCGGCCGATACGGCCGAAGCCCAGGATACCGAGCGTGCTGCCCTTGATGGGCGTGCAGCGGTCGGGGAAGATCTCCTCGCACCATTCGCCGCGGCGCATTTCCCGGTCGAAGCGGGAGATGCCGCGCATGACGTCCACGATCAGGGCGACGCTGTGCTCCGCCGTGGCCTGGGTCACGGTGGTGGGGGTGGTGATGACGGGGATACCGTACTTTGTCGCCGTCTCCACGTCGATGTGGTCATAACCGACGCCGAAGTTGGCCACGGCCACCAGCTTCTTCGCCGCCGCGTACATCGGTTCGTCCACGTGGACGTGCAGCGTGAAGAACGCGTCGAAATCCGGGATGAGCGCCTTCACCTCGTCGTAGTTGAGCTTTTTCGTCGGGCGGGTGATATCGAACTGGTCGCGGAAGGGGTCGATGCACTGTTCGGGGAACGGGTAGGAAAGCAGCAGCTTGATCTTGCTCACAGATAGCACCTTCTTTTATAAAATGATGGGGACGCGCAGAGTCAAAGCGTGTCGGCGAGATCGCGGACCGCGCCGCCGACGTTGTTCCAATAGTCTTTGAGGATCTTGAACTGGTCGCCGATGCTGAAATGACGCACGCCGAGGCTCTTGTAGTATTCTGCCTGCTCGAAGGAGTTGATCTCGCACCGGGCGGCGACGCCGTGCTTCAGCGCGGCGCGTATCACGGTCTCCTCCGCCTCGCGCACCTCGTCGCGGTGCTCCTCCCAGCTCCAGCCGCGGCTCAGACTGTAATCGGAGGGGCCGAACTGGACCATGTCCACGCCGGGGATGGAGCAGATCTCGTCGATGTGCTGCACGGCGTCATACTTCTCGATCATGAACACCTTGACGGCGCTGTTCACCATCTCCGCGTGCTTCCGCTGGGCCTGCATGGGCTGGTAGCCGATCCAGCGGCCGTTGGGATAGCCGAAGCGCCCGCCGAACTCCTCGTTGTCGGGACGGACGGCCCACAGCGACGCCTCCACCTCGTCCGGCGTTTTGTGGTCGGTGAAGAGGATGGCCTGGAAGCCGGAGGCCAGCGCCTTCTGTGCCACGTAAAAGCGGTTCTGGAACGCCACCTTGATCATGGAGCCTACGTTCCACATCTCGCAGGTGCGGGCGAAGTTCTCCAGGTCGACCAGTGTGTGGGGGGCGTATTCCGCCACGAATTCGATGTAATCGAACTTGCCGGTGGCGGCGCAGGCCTCCGTCACCGTGGGCCACGTGCTCCAGATACGGGTGGACACGGTGGGCTCGCCCCGGGACAGCTTTTCTCTCAGCAGATTGTCTTTCATCATGGGGGTGTCTCCTTCCTTTCTCCCGCCGCGGCGGGAGGCGTTTTTTATGTCGCTTCGCGGATGCCGTCGTCCGTCCAGAGCAGATGCTCGGTCATCAGGGCGGCGGCGCCCTCCCCGTCGTGCGCCTTCAGCCGGTCCAGGATCCGCCGGTGGTAATCGGCGCTCTGCCGGAGAGCCTCCTCCGAGGAGTAGTGGATGTTGTTGTATTTGATCTCTTCGTTGAACATGTCGAAGCTGCGGAGGATGAAATCGTTGCCGCAAGCCTCCAGGATCGTGCGGTGGAACAGCACGTCGTACCGGGCGCGGAGATTGGGCTTGTCCATGTTCTTCACCATGCGCCGGATATAGTCGTCCAGGCGGTCTGCCGTGTCCGTGTCAAGATGGGGCGCGATCTTCCGGCAGGCCGCCGGCTCCAGCAGCAGGCGCAGCTCCGTGATCTTGGTGAACGCGTCCTTGACGGAGATGCGGTAGAGCCGGGTCTTCAGCTCCGCCTCCGAAAAAGCGTGCACCGTGGTGCCGCTGCCCTGATGGCTCTCCAGAATGCCCACGTCGACGAGCTTCTGGATGGCGAGATGGACGCTGGACCGGCTGGCGCCGAATGCCCGCGCCAGCGTGTTTTCCGACGGGATGGTGTCCCCCGGCCGCCACACGCCGTCCGCGAGACGCTGTTTCATTTCCTGTATGAGCCGTGTGGTGACGGTGCTTGCGCGCGGCATGGCGGGCCTCCTTTCCCAAAAGCGTGCTCCTGCTTCGAGTATAGACGCACCGGCCGAACTTGTCAATCATAAAAAAACAAATTTGCGAAAAACGGTTGACGAAGCCGGCGGTCTGCGGTATGATTTTGCCATAGAAAACAGAAAGGAGCGCGGGCAACCGCGGCACCAACATGAAAGCTTTGCAAGTGATCGGACCGGGCGTGACGGAATATGTGGACGTTCCCATCCCGGTACCGGATGACGACCAGGTGCTGATGAAGATCATCCGCAACGGCGTCTGCGGCACAGACCTTGAGCTCGTCGACGGCAGTTCCTTCTTTATCCAGAACGGTTCCACGCATTATCCGATCCGCATCGGCCACGAATATTCCGCGATCATCGTGGATAAGGGCAAAGACGTCAAGGGGTGGAACATCGGCGACCAGGTCGTGGCGGACGGTTCCATTTACTGCGGCACGTGTCCGGAGTGCCTTTCGGGGAACCGGGACAGCTGTCATAATCTCCGCGCGGTCGGCACGCTTCGGGCATGGCCCGGCTCCTACGCGGAATACATGACGCTCCCGGCGGAAAACCTGTTTCTCGTTCCCCCCGGCATCAGCCATGACAACGCGGCGCTCATGGAGCCGGCGGCCATCGGCATGGCAGGGCTGGACAAGCTGAACATCGTCCCGGGCAAGTCTATCGTCCTTGTGACCGGCGTGGGCGCGATCGGCCTTTCCTGCGTCGCTCTCTCCAAGTGGCTTGGTGCGAAGCAGGTCATCGTTTCCGGCCGGACACCTTATAAGCTGGACATCGCGAAAAAGCTCGGCGCGGACGTGATCATCAACCCGCGTGAGCAGGATTTCGTGAAGACGGTCAAGGACATCACGAACGGCCACGGCGCCGACTGCATCATCGAATGCTCCGGCAGCGTCGACGCGCTGGACGATAACTTCAAGGTGCTCACGCCGCGCGGCGTCATGACGATCATCGCGTTCTTCGGCCGCAACTACGAGCATTTCGACCTTGATACCTTCGTGCTGAGCGACGCGGATATCCGCGCCTCGTGTCTGCACGATTTTCTGAACGTCATCAAGGCCATGCAGGAGGGCGTCGATCTCTCCCCGCTGATCACCCGCCACATCACCTTCGATGAGGCAAAGGATTTCCTCGAACAGCAGGTCAAGGTCAAATCCAACGACATCAAGGTCATGGTGGACGTTGCGGAGCCGTAAAATAATAAAAAAAGCCGTCCGCGGCTGCGGGCGGCTTTTTTTGCCTTTATGCGGCAACTGTGGTATCATATAATATAAATCGCTTACGGAGGCCGCGTATGCCGGAGATCATCGAAATAGAAGATCTGTCGCTGCCGGAGCTGGACGTTTTCGCCCGTCTCACGGAACCGCAGCTCCGCCGCCGCGCGGAGCCGGAAAAAGGGATCTTCATCGCGGAGAGCCCCGGCGTCATCGCCTGCGCGCTGGACGCGGGATACGAGCCCCTGGCCCTGCTCATGGAGCGGCGCCATACGGAGGGCGACGCGAAAGCGCTCGTCGAACGGTGCGGCGTGCCCGTCTATACGGGAGAGCGGGCGGTGCTCGCTTCGCTGACGGGATATGAGCTGACGCGCGGCGTGCTGTGTGCCATGCGGCGGCCGGCGCTGCCCGCGGCGGAGACGGTCTGCGCCGGGGCACGCCGCGTCGCCGTGCTGGAGGGGATCGTGGACGCCACTAACGTGGGCGCGCTCTTCCGCGGCGCGGCGGCGCTGGGGATGGACGCGGTGTTGCTCTCGCCCACCTGCTGCGACCCGCTGAACCGGCGGGCGGCGCGGGTCAGTATGGGCACCGTGTTCCAGATCCCGTGGACGCGCCTCGACGCGCAGGCGTCGGACTGGCCGGCGGCCGGCATGGCCCGTCTGCGGGCTATGGGCTTTCGCACCGCGGCCATGGCGCTGCGGGACGATTCCGTTCCGATCGACGATCCCGCCCTCGCGGCGGAGGAACGGCTCGCCATCGTCCTCGGCACGGAGGGGGACGGCCTTGCCCGGGAGACCATCGCCCGGTGCGACTGGACCGTGCGGATCCCCATGAGCCGCGGGGTGGATTCCCTGAACGTGGCGGCGGCCGGCGCGGTGGCCTTCTGGCAGCTGCGGAAACGGTAAAGAATACGGCGGCCGGCGCGTGTTCGCGCCGGCCTTTTGCGCGCCGTCCGGCGAAAAAGTAAACTTTCCGTTAACGCGCTGGAAATATCTTGAAACCGTACCCGCCCGGTGGTATGCTGATACATCATAATAAGACCAGACGTATCGCGTGAGAAAGGATCAGACCCGTGCTTGAGCTGAAAAACATCAAGAAAGTATACCCCGCCGGGGGTGAGGACGTCCAGGCGCTGAAGGGCATCGACCTCCGTTTCCGGGAGAGCGAGTTCGTGTGCATCCTGGGCCCCTCCGGCTGCGGCAAGACGACGATGCTGAACATCATCGGCGGCCTCGACCAGTATACGGAGGGCGACCTCATCATCAACGGCCGCTCCACCAAGGAGTTTCGTGACCGGGATTGGGACGCCTATCGCAACCACTCCATCGGTTTTGTGTTCCAAAGCTATAACCTGATCCCCCACCAGTCCGTTTTGCAGAACGTGGAGCTGGCGCTGACGCTGTCGGGCGTGTCCAAGCGGGAGCGGCGCCAGCGGGCCGCGGCCGCGCTGGAGCGCGTGGGCCTGGGCGACCAGCTGAAAAAGAAGCCGGCGGAGATGTCCGGCGGCCAGATGCAGCGCGTGGCCATCGCGCGGGCCATCGTCAACGACCCGGACATCGTCCTGGCCGATGAGCCCACCGGCGCGCTGGACACGGAGACGAGCCTGCAGGTCATGGATATCCTCAAGGAGATCGCGAAGGACCGCCTCGTCATCATGGTGACCCACAACCCGGACCTCGCGGCGCGGTACGCCACGCGCACCGTGCGCATGCTGGACGGCCTCATCACGGACGACTCCCGCCCGCTGACGGAGGAGGAGATCGCCGCCTTCGCCGCCCGCGACGCGGAAAAGAGCCGCGCAGCCGGGAAGCGGCGCATGCCCTCCATGTCCTTCGCCACGTCCTTCGGCCTGTCGCTGAAGAACCTCTACTCCAAGCGCGGGCGCACCACGCTGACGAGCTTTGCCGGTTCCATCGGCATCATCGGCATCGCGCTCATCATCGCCGTGTCCCAGGGCGTCAGCAACTACATCGACCAGGTGCAGGAGGATACGCTCTCCAGCTATCCCATCACCATCGAGGCGGAGACGCTGGACATGACGGGGATGGTCACGTCCCTCATGGGCGTGAACGCGGAGCGGGAGCAGGAGGACCGGCACGAGCTGGACGCGGTCTACTCCAACACGATCATGTACGACCTGCTGGAATCGCTGGCCGGGACGGAGACGCGGACGAACAACCTGAAGCCGTTCAAGGCGTATCTGGAGCGGGAGGACAACGGCCTCGCCCCCTATGTCAGCGCCGTGCAGTACAGCTACGATCTGAACATGAGCATCTACGCCAGGGACATCGACGGCAAGATCTTCAAATCCGACGTGACGGACCTTTTGCAGACCTGCATGAGCGCGATGTACGGCGGGGATTACAGCTCCTATTTCGACCAGTTCGGCAGCGCCTACTCCCGCATGGAGGTGTGGGAGGAGATGCTCCCGCCCCAGGAGGGGGAGACGGGGCCGGTGAACGGCCTGCTGCGCGACCAGTACGACCTTATCTACGGCTCCTGGCCGGCGGCATACGACGAGGTCGTGCTCATCGTGGACGAGAACAACGAGATCTCCGACCTCGTCATCTACTGCATGGGGCTCGGCTCCCAGGATAACGTCATCGACGCGATGGAAAAGATGATGAACGGCGAGACGCTGGACGATTTCCGCAAGAGCTGGCGGTACGAGGAGCTCTGCGGCATGACCTTCAAGATCATCCTGCCGGCGGAATATTACCAGTACGACTCCGCCACGGGAAGCTATACCGACGTCAGCGCCACGGAGACGGGGCTCGATTTCCTGTACAGCGCGGACGACGTGGGCACGCGGGTCAAGGTGGTCGGTATCCTGCGCCCCAACGAGGACGCGGTCAGCGCCATGATGCAGGGCGCCATCGGCTACACCTCCGCCCTGACGGATCACCTCATCGAAAAGGCGCAGAGCACGGAGATCCTGCGCCGTCAGAAGGAGGATCCGGCGACGGACGTCATCAGCGGCCTGCCGTTTTTGACGGAGGATTACACCGTCACCGACGAGAAGAAGGCGTCGGACATCACGGCCTACCTCGCGGAGCAGTCCGTGGGCGATAAGGCCGCGGCGTATATCGCCATGATGAGCGTGCCGGACGAGACGTATCTCGATACGGTGACCGCGCAGCAAATGACCGGGCTCACCCGCGCGGATATCGAGGCGCAGGTGACGGAGCAGTACGCCCGGCAGATGGGCGTCGACGCGGAAACGGTCATGGGCTATATCGGCCAGATGGACGACGCGACGCTCTTCGCCTTCGTGGAGGAGGCCGTGCGCGAGCAGGTGCGCCAGCAGTACGCCGCGGGCGTGCAGCAGCAGCTGGGCGCTATGAGCAACGAGCAGCTGGCCGCCGCGCTGGACGGCGCGATGAGCGGCTCGCCCTACGCCGAGCCGCTGACGGCGGCGCAGTACGTCTGGCTCTACGACAACTACATGCCGCCCGCCGTGTCGGAGGGCACGTATGAGGGCAACCTGAAGCTGCTGGGCGACGTGGACCTGGCTTCGCCGAAAACGGTGAACATCTACGCCGCCACCTTTGCCGCCAAGGACGCCATCAACAAGGCCATCGACGCGTATAACGACGGCGCGGATGAGGACGACCAGATCCAGTACACCGATTACATGGCGCTGCTCATGCGGTCGGTCACCAGTATCATCAACGCCATCACCTACGTGCTCATCGCCTTCGTGGCCATCTCGCTGGTGGTGTCCTCCATCATGATCGGCGTCATCACGCTCATCTCCGTACAGGAGCGGACGAAGGAGATCGGCATCCTGCGCGCCATCGGCGCGTCGAAGCGGAACGTGTCCAGCATGTTCAACGCGGAGACGGTCATCATCGGGTCCGCCTCGGGCCTTTTGGGCGTGCTGATCACGTATCTGCTCTGTATCCCCATCAACGTCATCCTGCATAACGCCACGGGCATCAACACGCTGAGCGCTTATCTGCCGCCGCTGGCGGCCGCGGCGCTGGTGGTCATCAGCATGCTGCTGACGCTCTTCGCGGGGATCATCCCCTCCCGCAGCGCCGCGCGGAAAGACCCGGTCGTGGCCTTGCGGACGGAATAAAAAAGAAGACCGCCGCTCCCCCTGCGGGAGCGGCGTTTTTTTGCTTCGGCGGCGCGATACGGCCGCTTTGCCCCTTGCAACCGGCGCGCGGGGCGAGTATAATCGAGCCAGTATGATAGGAGGCAATGTCCATGTGGGGCCATTTTTTATTTGCCGCGAACGCCATCCTGCCGCTGGTGCTGATCATCGCGCTGGGGATCTTTTTGCGCCGTTCGGGCTTTTTCAGCCGCGCGTTTTTCGAGGAACTCAATAAGTTCGGCTTCCACTGGCTGCTGCCGATCATGCTTTTCATGAGCGTCTACTCCGTCAGGAGCCTGGGGGAGATCCACTGGTCGCTGGTCGTCTACACGGTCTGCGCCATCGTGGCCGTCTTCCTGCTCGCGGCGCTGACGGCCCGGTTTTTCGTGGCGGACCGGAAGAGCCGCGGCGTCGCCATCCAGTGCGCGTTCCGGCCCAACTCCTCGTCCATCGCCCTGCCGGTGGCGCTGGCCGTCGGCGGCGCGGCGACGGCGGCCCCCGTGGCCGTCACGCTGGCGTTCGGGATCCCGGTGCTCAACTTCCTCGGCGTGCTGGCGCTTTCCCTGTACGGCGGGGAGGGGGAAAAGATCGACCTGAAGCGTACGGCGAAGACCATCGCCACGAACCCGCTCATCCTCGGCTGTCTCGCCGGGCTCGCCGCGCTGGGCGTCCGGGCGCTGCTGCCCGTGAACGCGGCGGGGGAGCCCGTCTTCCTGATGGAGCGGGACCTGCCTTTTTTGCATGAGTTTCTGTCGATGGTGGCGCGCTGCGCCACGCCGCTGACGCTCCTCGGTATCGGCGGCCTGCTGGAGCTGGACTTCAAGTCCGCCGGGGGCGTGCGCGACCTCGTCTTCGGCTGCGTGTGGCGCGTGCTGCTCTCGCCGGTGCTCGTGCTGGGCGCTGCGGCGCTGCTCACGCGCGCGGGCGTGCTGCCCTTCGGCTCCACGGAGTTCGCCGTGCTGCTGCCCTTCTTCGGCGCTTCGGCGCCGGCGGCCAGCGCCGTCATGGCGGCGGAGATGCACGCCAACGCCGACCTTGCGCGGCAGTACGTCGTTTTCACCACGGTGCTCATCGCGGTCACGCTGCCGCTGCTCATCACCGCGTCGCTGACGCTGGGCCTTATCACACAGGGGTGAGATATCCATGAACAAACACGCATTTGCCGCCGTCGGGGCGGGGGCGCTCTGGGGCGCCATCGGGCTTTTCACCAAAAATCTTTCGGCCATGGGGTTCGGGATGTGGGACCTCGTGGCCGTGCGGTGCGGTATCTCCGCGCTCTGCTTCGCCGTCATGGCGCTTTTCACCGAGCCGAAGCAGCTGAAGATCAAGCTGAAGGACCTCTGGTGCTTCATCGGGCTCGGCGTGGTGTCCATGCTGTTTTTCACATATTGCTACTTCACGGCCATCGAGCTGACGGGCATGTCCACGGCCAGTATCCTGCTCTACACGGCGCCCTGCTTCGTCATGGTGCTGTCCCTGCTCTGCTTCGGGGACAGGATCGGGCGCCGCGGCTTCGTGTCGCTCCTGCTCTGCTTTGCCGGCGTGTTCCTGGTGTCCGGCGGCGGCGGGCAGGTCACGTTCCGGGGCGTCGTTTTCGGGCTCGGCGCCGGGATCGGGTACGCCTTTTTCAGCATTTTCTCCCGCGCCGCGCTGAACCGCGGCTACGGCAGCACGGCCATCAACTTCTACGCGGGGGCCATCGCCTCCGCGGGGGCGTTCTGTATCGCGGGCGTCGCGCAGCCGGTCAGGCTCATGGTGTCGAGCGCGCCGGCGCTGCTGCTCTCCCTCGGCCTCGGGGTGCTCATCTGCTTTTTGCCCTACCTGCTCTATACGTACAGCCTGACGGGCATCTCCAACGGGCAGGCCTCCATCATGGCCTCGGTCGAGCCGGTGGTGGCGACGCTCATCAGCGTGAGCGTGTTCCACGAAAGGCTCACCGTCATGGCGATCTGCGGCATCGCGCTGGTGCTGGCCGCCATCGTGTGTATCAACAGGCGATAACTTTTCTGCGCCGGCGCGCCGTTTCCCGCGTTTCAGACGATGTGTTCTCTGAGCCGGGAGACGGCCTTTTTTTCGATACGGGACACCTGTACCTGCGAGATACCGAGGACGCGCGCCGCGGCGGCCTGGGTCATGCCCCGGTAGTAGCGGAGCGCGATGACCATCCGCTCCCGTTCCGGCAGCGCGCGGATCGCCTCCCGCAGGGCGACGCGCTCCACCAGCGCGTCCTCGCTCCCGCCGTCGCTGAGCACGCTCTCCAGCGTGAAGCCGTCCTCGCCGGTCTCCCGCTGGAGCGACTCCGCCGGGACGGAGGCGACGTCGCAGGCGACCACGTCCTCCGGGGCGATCCCCGTCTCCGCGGCCACCTCGCTGACGGTGGGCTCCCGCCCCAGCCGCTGGCCCAGGATCATGCGCGCGCCCCGGATGACGGCGGCGCGCTCTTTGATGCTCCGGCTCACCTTGACGCTGCCGTCGTCCCGCAGGAAGCGGCGTATCTCCCCGGCGATCTTGGGCACGGCGTAGGTGGAGAACTGGGTGCCGTAGGCGGGGTCGAAGCCGCGCATGGCCTTGAGGAAGCCGATACAGCCCAGCTGGTAAAGGTCGTCCGGGTCGACGCCCCGGCCGAAAAACCGCCGGGCAACGCTCCAGATAAGGCCGGCGTTTTCCCGCAGCATGGTCTCGGCGGCCCGGTCGTCCCCCTCCCGGGCGGCGCTCAAGAGATCCGGTGCGGCCCCCGTCAACGGAGCGCGCCCTTTCCCCTGATATGCTTCGTCATGGTGACGCTTGTCCCCTTGCCGGGGCGGGAGCGCACGCGGACGCTGTCCATGAAGCTTTCCATGATGGTGAAGCCCATGCCGCTGCGTTCCGCGCCGCCGGTGGTGAAGAGCGGCTGGCGCGCGGCCTCCACGTTGTCGATCCCGCGGCCCTTGTCGCGGACGGCGATCTGGATGACGTCGCTGCCCAGCAGGCGCACCCGGAGCGTGACGGGCCCCACCGCGTCGGGGTAGGCGTGGACGATACAGTTGGTCACGGCCTCCGACACGGCCGTTTTCAGGTCGCTGAGCTCGTCCAGCGTGGGGTCGAGCTGGGCCGCGAAGCTGGCCACGGCGCCCCGGGCGAAGCTTTCGTTGGCGGAGCGGGAGGGGAATTCCATTTTGACGCCGTTGTCTTCTTTCATGTAGAGGGTCCTCCTTTCTTATGTGCAGGCGGTGATGCCGATGAGACGCTCGATCCCGGAGGCCTCCAGCACGCGCATGGGCTGCGCGGGCACGTTCTCGATCCAGAGCCTCCCCTCCAGCGCGTTCATGAGCCGGTAGGTGCGCAGGATGACGGCGATACCGCTGGAATCCATGAAGGTCACGCCGCCCAGATCCAGCACGCAGTCCCGCGGCATGGCGTCGTCGATCCCGTTTTCCAGCCGGCGCATGAGGGGGGCGGCGGCGTGGTGGTCGATCTCGCCGGTGATGAAAAAGATCACTTTTCTGTCCTTTTTCGCTATGGAAACGCCCATTTTTATCACTTTCCTTTCGTGAAAAAACTGTCCAAAACCGAAAAAATACCCGTGTACGCTTCGTACACGGGTATTTTAATCGTTTTTTCGTGCGTTTTTTGTCGTATCAGCCGAGCCCTTTCAGGCTTTCCTCCAGATTTTCGATGAGGGCTTTCGCCTTTTCCAGCTTGTCGCGCTCCTGGGCGACGACGTTCGCCGGGGCGCGGGACGTGAAGGACTCGTTGGCGAGCTTTCGCTCCTGCGCGTCGCGGGTCTGGACGGCTTTGGCGAGCTCCTTTTCCATGCGCGCTCTCTCCTTTTCCAGGTCGACCAGCTCCGCCATGGGCATATAGAGCTTGGCGTTGTCGGTGATGACCTGGACCATGCCGTCGGTATCGGCGGGGGCGGCGTCCGTGACGGTGACCTCCTCCGCGAAGGCGAGCTTCATAAGGTACGCGCGGCCCTGCTCGAAGACGGCGGGCTTGTCCGTCGCCACCAGCAGATGGGCCCGGCGGGCGGGCGGCACGTTCATCTCGCTCCGGCGGGAGCGGATGGCCTTGACGGCGTCCATGACCATCTCGAAATCCGTCTCGTCCTGCGGGAAGGCGAGATCGTCCCGATACGCCGGATAGGACTCGACGATGAGCGCCTCGCCGTCGTGCGGGAGAGCCTGGTAGATCTCCTCCGTGATGAACGGCATGAAGGGGTGCAGCAGCTTCAGCATGTCGGTCAGCACGTAGAGCAGCACGCGCTGGGCGCTCTCGTCGCCGTCGCGCAGGCGGTTTTTCGTCAGCTCGATGTACCAGTCGCAGAAGCTGTCCCACAGGAAGTCGTAGATCTTCTGGGCGGCGATGCCGAGCTCATACTTGTCGATGTTCTCCGTGACCTCCCGGATGAGCGTGTTCAGCTTGGAGAGGATCCACTTGTCCTCCAGCTCCAGCTTGTCCGGCAGAGCGTTTTCGTCGATGGTGAGGTTCATCATCACGAAGCGGCTCGCGTTCCAGAGCTTGTTGGCGAAGTTGCGCATGGCCTCGCACCGCTCCACGTAGAAGCGGGTGTCGTTGCCGGGGGAGTTGCCGGTGATGATGTTGAAGCGCAGCGCGTCCGCGCCGAAGCGGTCGATCATCTCGATGGGGTCGACGCCGTTGCCGGCGGATTTGCTCATCTTCTTGCCCTGCGGGTCGCGGATGAGGCCGTGGATGAGTACCGTGTGGAACGGCGGCTTCTTCATATGCTCGCAGGAGGAGAAGATCATGCGGGCCACCCAGAAGAAGATGATGTCGTATCCGGTGACCAGCACGTCCGTGGGGAAGAAGTAGTCGAGATCCTCGGTCTTTTCCGGCCAGCCCAGCGTGGAGAACGGCCAGAGAGCGGAGGAGAACCAGGTGTCCAGCACGTCGGGGTCGCGCTCGATGTTGCGGCTGTGGCAATGCTCGCATTCGACGGCGTCCTCGCGGCTGACGGTCATGTGGCCGCAGTCGCGGCAGTACCAGGCGGGGATCTGGTGGCCCCACCAGAGCTGGCGGGAGATACACCAGTCGCGCACGTTGTGCATCCAGTTCAGGTACGTCTTGCTGAAGCGGTCGGGGACAAAGCGGACCTCGCCGTCCTCCACCACGCGGATGGCCTCCCTGGCGAGCGGCTCCATCTTCACGAACCACTGGTCGCTGGCGAGAGGCTCCACGTCGCTGTGGCAGCGGTAGCAGGTGCCCACGTTGTGCTTGCAGGGCTCGATGGAGACGAGGTAGCCCTGCTCCTCCAGCTCGGCCACGATGGCCTTGCGCGCTTCGTAGCGGTCCATGCCGTCCCACTTGTAGCCGCCGGTGATACGGCCCTCGCCGTCCAGCATGAGGTACTGGGGCAGGTCGTGGCGGAGGCCGACCTCAAAGTCGTTGGGGTCGTGGCAGGGGGTGATCTTCACGGCGCCGGTGCCGAACTCCATATCGGCGTGCTCGTCGCCCACGATGGGGATGGCGCGGCCGATGAGCGGCAGCGTCACGGTCTTGCCGATCATGCCCTGATAGCGCGGGTCCTCCGGGTTCACGGCCACGGCCGCGTCGCCCAGCATGGTCTCGGGCCGGGTGGTGGCGATCTCGATCGCGCCGGAACCGTCCGTCAGCGGGTAGCGGATGTGCCAGAAGAAGGAGTCCTTCTCCACATACTCCACCTCCGCGTCGGAAAGCGCGGTCGTGCAGTGCGGGCACCAGTTGATGATGCGCTTGCCCTTGTAGATGAGGCCTTTTTCGTAGAGCGAGACGAACACCTCGCGCACGGCTTTGGAGCAGCCCTCGTCCATGGTGAAGCGCTGGCGTTCCCAGTCGCAGGAGGAGCCGAGTGTTTTCAGCTGCTCCACGATACGGTCGCCGTACTTGTTTTTCCACGCCCACACTTCGTCCAGGAACTTGTCCCGGCCGAGGTCGAAGCGCGTGAGCCCCTCGCCGCGGAGCTTTTCCTCCACCTTGATCTGCGTGGCGATGCCGGCGTGGTCATAGCCGGGGAGCCACAGCGCGGAGAAACCCTTCATCCGCTTGTAGCGTGTCAGCACGTCCTGGATCGTTTCGTCGAAGGCGTGGCCCAGGTGAAGCTGGCCCGTGACGTTGGGGGGCGGGATGACGATGGTGAAGGGCTTTTTGTCCGGATCGCGGCGGGCATGGAACCAGCCGCCCTTCAGCCAGAGGTCGTAGATCTTTTTTTCTACCTGTTTGGGATCGTACACTTTGGGGAGTTCTTTCATATCGTTTCCTCCTTCGTATAAGAAAAAACCCTGAAGCCGTATGGCTTCAGGGCGATAAAATACCGCGGTACCACCTGAATTTGCGCGTGCGCGCACACTCGTTTCCCTTAACGCGGGGGACGGCGCGGCTTGACGAACTCGGCCGCGCGGCTCCGGAGCGACCTTCCGCGGTCCGCAGGAAAGCTTGCACCGAACGCTTTCTCTCTCCTGCTGCGGATGACGCGTACTCCTCTCCATCGGCGCCGTTGACAACGGCAACAGTATAAGCGGCGCCGCGGGAAAAGTCAAGCCCGCGCGTCCGTTTTTTGGTTTCCGGCTCAGCCGCCGAGGTAGGCTTTCTTGATATCGGGCGACTGGAGCAGGTCGCTGCCGGTGCCCGTCGTGACGATCTTGCCCGTTTCCAGCACGTAGCCGCGGTCGGCCACGGAAAGGGCGGCCTGCGCGTTCTGCTCTACGAGCAGGATGGTCGTGCCGGCATCGTGAAGCGATTCGATGATCTCGAAGATCTGCTCCACGAGGATGGGCGCGAGGCCCATGGACGGCTCGTCGAGCATGAGCAGCTTCGGGTGGGACATGAGCGCGCGCCCCATGGCGAGCATCTGCTGTTCGCCGCCGGAGAGCGTGCCGGCCACCTGTCTGCGGCGCTCCTTCAGTCGGGGAAAGGCGTCGAATACCCGCGCAAGCGCGGTGTCGATATCCTTGCCGTCGTTCGTGAAGGCGCCCATGTCGAGGTTTTCCTGCACCGTCATCTGCAGGAAGATGCGCCGCCCCTCGGGCACCATGGCGAGGCCCTTGGAGACGATCTTGTAGGCGGGCGTTTTGTTCAGATTCTCACCCAGGAACTCGATGGAGCCGGTCTTGCTGCGCAGCAGACCGGATACGGTGTTCAGCGTGGTGGATTTGCCGGCGCCGTTCGCGCCGATCAGCGTCACGATCTCGCCCTCGTTCACCTCGAAGGAAACGCCCTTGATGGCATGGATGGCGCCGTAGTAGACGTTGATGTTGTCGACTTTCAAAATGGCCGCCATGTTACGCCTCCTCCTTTTTCTTGCCGAGATAGGCCTCGATGACCACGGGGTTGGACTGGATATCCTCCGGCGTGCCCTTGGCGATGACCTTGCCGAAGTTCAGCACGCAGATACCCTCGCAAATGCCCATGACGAGGCTCATGTCGTGTTCGATGAGCAGGACGGCGATCTGGAACATGTCGCGGATACGCACGATGTTCTCCATGAGCTCCGTCGTTTCCGAGGGGTTCATGCCGGCCGCCGGCTCGTCCAGCAGCAGGAGGCTCGGGTTCGTGGCCAGGGCGCGGACGATCTCCAGCCGGCGCTGGGCGCCGTAGGGCAGGGAGCCGGCCTTCGCGCCGGCCATGTCCTGCATGTCGAAAATGCTCAAGAGCTCCAGCGCGCGCTCGTGCGCGACCTTCTCCTGCTTCCAGTAGGAGGGCAGGCGCAGGATACTGCTGAACATGCCGTACTGGATGGCGTTGTGCATGCCGAGCTTGACGTTGTCCTCCACCGACAGGTTGCTGAAAAGGCGGATGTTCTGGAACGTGCGGGCGATACCGGCCTTGTTCACCTGGACGGTGGTCATGTTGTGGGTGTCGTGCCCGTCCAGCAGGATGGTGCCGCGGGTGGGCTGGTACACCTTGGTGAGCAGATTGAACACCGTGGTCTTGCCGGCGCCGTTGGGGCCGATGAGGCCCGCGATCTCCGTGCGGCCGATGACCAGGTTGAAATCCTCCACGGCGGTGAGGCCGCCGAAGTCGATGCCCAGATGGCGCGTTTCCAGGATGGGGATCTTGTCCAGGTCGCGCTGGGGGATATAGGCGTTGGTGGGCATGGGGACGAGCGGGCTGTCGTTGACAGAGGTTATCTTTCTTGCCACGGTCTCACACCTCCTCTTCCCTGCGGCGGGGCAGCAGCTTGCCGAACAGCGTCTTGAGCTGCGGGTTGTTGGTGCCGAGCATGACCAGGATCAGCACGACGGCGTACATGAGCATGCGGTATTTATCGAGCCCGCGCAGCGCCTCCGGCAAAACGTAGAGCACGGCGGCGGCCACCATCGAGCCCCAGATGTTGCCGAGCCCGCCCAGGACCACGAACACCAGCACGAGGATCGAGGTGTTGAAATCGAACTTCGTGGCCAGCAGGTTGGAATAGTTGAGGCCGTACAGCGCGCCCGCCGCGCCGGCCAGGGCGGCGGAGGTGACGAAGGCCATCATCTTGTATTTCGTGATGTTGATGCCCACGCTCTCCGCAGCGATACGGTTGTCGCGGATGGACATGATGGCGCGGCCGGACCGGCTGTTCACCAGGTTCAGCACGATGACCAGCGTGATGAGGATCAGGATGACGCCGGCGTTGAAGGTGGCCAGCATCTGCGAGCCGGTGGCGCCCTGCGCGCCCTTGATGATGACGAGACCGCGCTCCGTCAGGTGCAGGTCCTCCACGTTTTTCAGGCCGTTGTAGTTAAAGAGGATGTGGAGCCCGTTTTCATCGTGGCCGACGATGAGGCAGTTGATGAGCTCCTTCAGGATCTCGCCGAAGGCCAGCGTCACGATGGCAAGGTAGTCGCCCCGGAGCCGCAGCACCGGGATGCCCACCAGCGCGCCGACGGCGCCGGCGAAGCAGGCGCCCACCACCATGGCGATGGCGAGGCGCAGCACCGGGGAGGGGATCGAGTCCGTCAGGCTCATGGCGGCGATGACGCCGGAAAAGGCGCCGACGCTCATGAACCCGGCGTGGCCGAGGCTCAGCTCGCCCAGGATGCCCACGGTCAGATTCAGCGACACGGCCATGACGATGTAGCAGCAGATGGGGACGAGCAGGCCGCTGGCGGAGCGGCCCAGCACGCCGCCCGAACGGAGCAGCGTCACGGCGAGCCACGCCAGCACGACACCGGCGTAAGTGGCGGTATTGACTTTTGTCGTCCGCTTCATGGAGCGGAGGCGTTCCGTAAAGTTACCCATGGCGGCCCTCACACTTTCTCGGGCACGTATTTGCCCAGCAGGCCGGCGGGACGCACCAGCAGCACGAGGATCAGCACGGCAAACACGATGGAGTTGCTGAGCTGGGTGGAGATGTAGGCTTTGGCCATGGCCTCGATGATCCCGATGAGCAGGCCGCCCAGGAACGCACCGGGGATGGAACCGATGCCGCCGAACACGGCGGCGGTGAAGGCGCGGATGCCGGGCATGGAGCCGGTGGTGGGCATCAGCGTCGGGAACGACGAGCAGAGCAGGACGCCCGCGATGGCCGCCAGCGCCGAGCCGATGGCGAAGGTGACGGAAATGGTGCGGTTCACGTTGATCCCCATCAGCTGGGCCGCGCCCTTATCCTCCGAGCAGGCGCGCATGGCCTTGCCCATCTTCGTCTTGCTGGTGAACAGCGTCAGCCCGATCATGATGACGATGCAGAAGAGCATGGTCAAAAGGGAGATGTAGGAAATGGAGAGCTGCCCGCCGAAAAGGCGGACGACGTTGGGCTCGCCCGCGGCGTTCTGGAGCGGGATGAGGGGGCTGTACACCTTGGCGTTGGCGCCCCAGATGAGGAGCGCGGAGTTCTGCAGCAGGTAGCTGACGCCGATGGCCGTGATCAGCACGGCGAGGCTCGTCGCCTGGCGCAGGGGACGGTAAGCGAGCCCCTCGATCAGGATGCCGAGCAGTGTGCAGACGGCCATGGCCGCGAGCAGGGCCAGCCAGCCGTTCAGACCCAGGCTGCTCATGGCTACGAAGGAAACGTAGCCGCCCACCATGATCACGTCGCCATGGGCGAAGTTCAGCATTTTGGCGATGCCGTAGACCATGGTGTAGCCCAGGGCGATGATGGCGTAGACGCTGCCGAGGCTGAGACCGCTGATCAGATAGGATAGAAATTCCATAGACAGGTGCTCCTTTCTTTCCTTTTCGTCTCCATGGCAGAAACCCGGGCGGTATCCGCTGCCCGCGTTTCCGCCGTGGAAATGCGGAAACGGCTGTTGGAGGCGGGAAGGCCCCCAACAGCCCGTGAGGCGGCGCCGCGGGCGCGGCGCCGCCGGTCAGTATGCGTTCAGGTTCAGGCGGAGACGTAGACGCCGTTCTCGATGACGACGGCCACGGGCATCTTGGAAACTTCGCCGTTGGCGCTCCAGGTCATGCCGCTGCCGGTCAGACCGTCATAGGTCATGGTCTGGATCTGGGCGATGAGCTTTTCGCAGAGGTCGGCGGTCTTCATGTCGGGCGTGCAGCCGGCGTCGTTCAGCGCGTTGTACAGGACGTAGACGACGTCGTAGCCGTCGGCCGCGAACTGGTTCGGCGTCTCGCCGAAGCGCTTTTCATACTCGGCCACGAAGCTCTTGGTCATGTCGTCCTCCGCGTCGGCGGCGAACGGGGTCAGCAGCATGACGCCTTCGGCCAGGCTCGTGTCAAAGCCGTCCATGGTCAGGATGCCGTCCATGCCGTCCACGCCGAAGAAGGTGGGCGCGTAGCCCATCTGCTTGGCCTGGGTCAGGATGACGGAGGCGGGCTGGTAGTAAATGGGCAGGAAGACCAGGTTGGCCTGGGCGTTCTGCGCCGCGGTCAGCTGGACGGAGAAGTCGGTCTGGGTGTCCTTGGTGAAGGTGCCCTCATACACGACCTCCAGGCCCTTCACGCCGGCTTCGGCGACGAAGGTGTCACGGATGCCCTGGGAATACGCGTCGTCGTTGCGGTAGATGACGGCGATCTTCAGGCCGCTCATGTTCTCCGCCATGTAGTCGGCGGCGCCGGTGCCCTGGTTGGGGTCGGTGAAGCAGAGCTGGAACATGTTGTCCTTATCCTTGGTGACGTCCGTCGAGGAGGCGGAGGGGGTCAGCGCGAAGGTGCGGTCCTTATACGCCTCGGCCGAGGCGGCGATGGCGGAGCCCGTGGTCACGGGGCCGACCAGGACCTGCATGCCCCAGTCCATCAGGTTGTTGTAGGCGTTGACGGCCTTTTCGCCGTCGGCCTCATCGTCTTGGGGGTTGAACTCGATCTGGACGCCGCCCTTGGCGTTGATCTCGTCCACGGCGATCTGGGCGCCGTTCATGGCGGCGGTGCCGTAAATGGCAGCCTCACCGGTCAGGGGGCCGGAAAAGCCAAACTTATAGGCGCCGGCGGACTTGCCGCTGCTGCTGCAGGCGGCGCAGGCAACGAGCATCACCGCCGCGAGGAGCAGGCAAAGAAGCTTTTTCATGGTTGTGTTCTCCTTTTATTTCAGTTTGATTTCGCACTTATATCAAAAGCGGCTCCGTAAAGTGGCGGAGCCGCTTGAGTGTGACAAAAAGTGAGATGGCGGCGTTCCTTTCAAGCAGTTTAGTGTATTAAAGAGAAAAGATGTGTTTATTGTACGGCGGGACGGCGCGAATGTCAATAAACACTTTGGGGAAATTCATGACAAAATTGCGAAAAACAGGCGTTTTTCTTTTATAAGAGGTGCACAAAAAGCGGTTTTCTGCGCGCGGGAACGGCGCGGCTGGGATTTTTTGCGTGTTTTCGGGCAAGAATAGGGCCAAAAGACAGGAGGCGTGACGATGGCGGAAAACGGGAAAAGACCGGCGGCGGGGCTGGCGGACGCGCTGCGGGCGACGTTCGCCGACTGCTACGATCTGGAGACGCGCACGATCGCCGTGGGCGGCGCGGGCGGCCTGGCGGCGGAGCTTTTTTATCTGGACGGACTGGTGTCCGGCGGGGACATGAGCGACTATGTGCTGCGGCCGCTGACGGAGCGGGCGCGGTTCCGCGGCGCGCGGACGCCCCGCGCCGCCGCGGCGCGGATCATGGCCGGCGCGGTGTACGACTTCAACGCAAGACTGGCGCCGGACGCGGCTGCGGCCGCGGACGATCTGCTGTCCGGGTTCTGCTGTCTCGTGTTCGCGGACGGCACAGCCGTGTCCTTCGAGGTGAAGACGGGGGACAAGCGCGCCGTGGACCAGCCGAAGGAGGAAAAGGTGGTCCGCGGGTCCAAGGACGCCTTCGTCGAGGTGCTGAAGGTCAACACCATGCTGGTGCGGCGGAAGATACGGGACAGGCAGCTCAAGATCCGGGCGCTGGAGCTCGGAGGGCGCACCCGCACGAAGACGGCGCTCGTCTACCTCGAGGGCTTCACCAACGAAGCCGTCCTCCGGGAGGCGGAGCGGCGGCTTCGCGCCATCGACGCGGAGGAGGTCCTCTCCCCGGCGGTGATCACGGAGAACATCGCCGACAGGCCGCGCTCCCTCTTTCCGCAGGTGCTGGTCACCGAGCGGCCGGACAAGTTCTGTCTCAACCTGCTGGAGGGGCGGGTGGGCATCCTGGCGGACGGGCTGCCGATGGGCTTTCTCGTGCCGGCGACCTTCGCCCAGTTCATGAAGGTGCCGGAGGACCACGCCTCCCATTTCCTCATCGCCTCGTTCCTGACGGCGCTGCGGTACGCGGCGTTTTTCCTGGCGCTCATCCTGCCGGCCTTTTACGTGGCGGTGGCCATGTATCACCAGGAGATGATCCCCGTGAAGCTGCTGCGCTCCATCATCAACGCGAAGCAGGCCGTCCCGTTCCCCACGGCGTTCGAGACGCTGCTGATGCTGTTCGCCTTCGAGCTTTTGCAGGAGGCGGGGCTGCGCCTGCCCAACCCCGTGGGGCAGACGGTGTCCATCATCGGCGCGCTCATCGTGGGCCAGTCCGCGGTGGAGGCGCGGGTGGTGTCCCCCGTGGTGGTCGTGGTGGTGGCGCTGTCCGGCATCTGCGGCTACATCATGCCGGATCTGGACATGGGGAGCGGCGTCCGTATCCTGCGCTTTTTGCTGGTGCTCGCGGCCATCCTGGCCGGGATGTTCGGGGTGGCCATGGGGTTCACGATGATCGTCTACCACCTGGCCGGGCTGGAGAGCTTCGGCGTGCCCTATATGTCGCCCTTCGCCGGGGGAGAAGGAAAGCATCTGAGCCGAGCGCTGCTGCGCTGGCCCATGGACCGCAAGCGGGACCGGGAACCGGAGCTCCGTCCGGGGAGAGAACGATGAAGATACGCGCCTTATTTATAATAGGTGTCGCGCTGGCGCTCCTCACGGGGTGCGCCGGCGCGGGCGTCTTTGCCGATTACCGGGAGGTGGAGCAGCTGGAGATCATCCGCACCATCGGGATCGACAAAGGGCCGGAGGGCGTCACGGTGACGGCGGACACGGGCGTGGAGGAGGACGGGCGGGCGCCGAAGCTGTTCCGCACCGCGGCGCCCACGCTGTCCGCCGCGCTGGAGCAGCTGCAGGAGACGCCCCGCGGGCGGCGGATGGTCTTTGCCCACACGGAGCAGGTGGTCATCGGGGAGACGGCGGCCCGGGCGGGGCTGGCGGGCTATCTCGACTACATCGAGCGGGCGACGGAGATGCGGATCGGCACCGGCGTCTTCATCGTCCGGGACGGCACGGCGGAGGACCTGCTCGCCGCCTGCGCGGGGGAGGGCTCCTCCGCCGCGGATATGCTGCTGTTTCTGAAAACGGAGATCCGGAACATGGGGTGCGGCTTCGTCTATACCTGCGGGGACATCGCGGCGGGGCTGGCGTCGGAGGGCTGCGCCCTGGCGCAGGCGGTGGAGCGCGCGCCGGGCGAGACCGTGACGGAGGAGGAGCGCGCCATGGTGCGTCCGGCGGGCTTCGCCGTGCTGGCGGAGGGAGCGCTGGCCGGGTATCTGACGGAGGAGGAGAGCCGGGGCGCGGCGCTCCTGCTGGGCAAGGTGGAGCGGGACGATATGACCGCGGCGGCAGAGAGCGGGACGGCGGCGCTGAGTTTTCGGGGCGCCGGCATGCGGGTGCGGCCGCTGTTCCTCGGCGGGTCGCTGGACAGGCTGAGCGTTGCGGTCAGGACAGAGGCGGCGGTCAAGGAGGCGTCGGAGGGTCTTACGCTGACCGCCGCGGAGACGCGGCGGGCGCTGGCGCAGGATCTGGCGGCGCGGGAAACGGAGCGGGCGGCGGCCGCCGTCGCCCGGTCGCAGGCGATGGGGCTCGACTTCCTCGGCCTCTGCGCGGCGGCGGAGCGGGCGAGCCCCCTCCGCTTCGGCGCCCTGCGGGACAGGGGAGCGGCGGACATAGGGACGATGACGGTGGAGGTGACCGTGTCGGCGGCGGTGCGCCGCACTTTCGACGTGGCGGACCCCTTCAGCGTGCGCGGGAAAGGAGCGTGAGCGCGATACAGGGCCATGATACGATCAGCGAGCGGCAGCTTTGCGCGCTCTGCTTCGCGGCGCTCTTCTCGCCGCTCATCCGGCTGCTGCCGCGGCTGCCGGCGGCCTTTGCCGGGCGGGCGGCGTGGCTCTCTCCCCTGGCGGCGGCCGCGGCGGGCGCGCTGTGGCTCGCCTTCCTGCGGGCGTTTCTCCGCCGGCGGGCGGAGGGGGAGGGCCTTTTCGAGCTGGCGGAGCGCTGTCTCGGTCCCGCGGCGGGACGCGTCCTGGCGGCGCTTTGCGCGCTGTGGCTCGTCTTTTACGGCGGGGTCATGCTGCGCGTCAGCGCGGAGCGGTTTTTATCCACGATCTACGCCAACGGCCGGCCGACGGTGTTCATCGCCGTGATGGGGGCGGCCGCCGGGTGGGCGGCGGCGGGCGGTCTCCGCCAGCTGGCCCGGACGGCGGAGGTGCTGCTGGCGCTGATCCTGCTGGCGATGGGCGCGGTGTTCCTGTTCTCCCTGACGGAGGTGGAGCCGGCGCGGCTGCTGCCGGTGAAGCCGGGCGACGCGGGCGGCATCCTGCTGGGTGCGCTGCCCATGCTGGACATGATGAGCGTTTACGCCTACGGCGTTTTCCTGCTGCGCTATGTCAAGAAGACGCCGGAAGAGGGGCGGCGGCCGGTACGGTGGATGCTGCTCCTGACGGCGGCGGCGACGGCCGTGCTGGTCATGACGGTGGGCGCCGCCTCGGCGGAGCTGGTAAAGGATATGCAGAGCCCGTTTTTCCTGGTGATACGCAGCATCGCGGTGCTGGGCTTCATCGAGCGGATCGAGGCGGTGGTCGTGGGGCTGTGGGTCGCGGCGGACTTTCTGCTGCTGGCCTTTGTCTGGCTGATCGCGGGCGATATCCTCAAACTGCTGGCGGGCGGGCGGAGCCGGAGACCCTTCGCCGCGGGCGCGGCCGCCGTGTCGATCGCCGCCGCGTTCGCCGTGGCGGACAACGCGTTTTTCCTGCGCAAGGCGGCGGAATACGGGATCCCGGCGGTCAATCTGGCGGCGGCGTTCGTCCTGCTGCCGGCGCTGTTTCTGGTCGGTCGGGCGCGGGGGAAGCTGTGAAAACAGGCGGCAAAATGACACGCCCGGAACGCCGCGGAAAAAAGCGCAAAAACTCGAAATTTTTCCCGGGAAAACCCTTGACAATACTTTTATCGTGTGATATCTTAAAAGTCCCGCCGGCTCCGGCGGTCATGCACCTTGCGAATTAAACAATGCGAGAGAGCACCAAGGAAGGGCCCGTCATCCGAGAGATCGGATGGGGGCGATTCTAATGAGCGAAGCTAAGATTTAGCTTTCAGAAACGGTTTTTGCACGAAAG